>Ga0099824_1002314_pt1 | contig 27795 bp, 18 predicted proteins | sample SiratrowhiteBW_FD_76837 | JGI IMG/M metagenome (GOLD analysis project Ga0099824, IMG submission 76837) | Root nodule microbial communities of legume samples collected from California, USA - Siratro white BW | ecosystem: Host-associated > Plants > Roots > Nodule | place: USA: California...
AAACTAATCAAGTGTATATATTTTTTCTATTTATTATTTTCTTATTCATTTTTTTTATTTTGATTATTCAATTAATTGTAGACACATTTTTTATTTTCTTAATTTTAATTTTTTTACCCAGACGAAATCGGATGTTGACAACTGCCCCTCTTTACTTAAGTTTTACTGAATAATATGAAAATTTAAGAAAAATTCATATTACTGAAGTAAAAGTTAAGTAAAGATAGAGACATTGATTTCGTTTGGGTATCTACAAAGAAAAATTAGATTTGGTGGAACTGAGGTTGAGACCTTGGACTAAGCCGAGAGGTCACTTACCATTACATGATTTGAAAAGGGTGAGGTTGGACCTTGGACTGAGCCGAGAAGGTCACGAACCTTCGTGGATTGGGAAAGGGTGAGGTCGGACCTTGGACTGAGCCGAGAGGGTCATACACCATCACATGATCTGTAAAGGGTGAGGTCGGACCTTGGACTGAGCCGAAAGGGTCACACACCATCACATGATTTGAAAAGGGTGAGGTCAGACCTTGGAATGAGCCGAGAGGGTCACACACCATCACATGATTCGCAAAAGGGTGAGATCAGACCTTAAACTGAGCCGAGAGGATCACACATCATCACCTGATTTGCAAAAAGGGTGAGATCGGACCTTGGACTGAGCCGAAAGGGTCACACACCATCACATGATTTGAGAAGGGGTGAGGTCGGACCTTGGAATGAGTCGAGAGGGTCACACACCATCACATGATTCGCAAAAGGGTGAGATCGGACCTTGGACTGAGCCGAGAGGGTCACACATCATCACATGATTCGCAAAAAGGGTGAGGTTAGACCTTGGACTGAGCTGAGAGGGTCACATACCATCACATGTTTCGTAAAAGGGGTGAGGTCGGACCTTGGACTGAGCCGAGAGAGTTACGCACCATCATATGATTCGTAAAAGGGTGAGGTCGGACCTTGAACTAAGCCGAGAGGGTCACACACCATCACATGATTCGCAAAAAGGGTGAGGTCGGACCTTGGACTAAGCCGAGAGGGTCGCACACCATCCCAGGCTGAAACAATAAGAGTGAGGTAGAGACCTTGGCCATGCCAAGTGGGTCACACACCATCACAAGCTAAAACAATAAGAGTGAAGTGGAGACCTTGGCCATGCCGCGAGGGTCACACACCGTCACAAGCTGAGACAATAAGAGTGAGGTCGAGACCTTGGCCATGCCGAGAGGGTCACACACCGTCACAAGCTGAAACAATAAAAGTGAACTGGAGACCTTGGTTATGCCGAGAGGGTCACATATTATCACAAGCTGAAACAATAAGAGTAAGGTTGAGACCTTGGCCATGCCGAGAGGGTCACATACCGTCACAAGCTGAAACAATAAGAGTGAGGTCGAGACCTTGGCCATGCCGAGAGGGTCACATATCGTCACAAGCTGAAACAATAAGAGTGAGGTCGAGACCTTGGCCATACCGAGAGGGTCACATACCGTCACAAGCTAAAACAATAAGAGTGAGGTCGAGACCTTAGCCATGGTGAGAGGGTCACATACTGTCACAAGCTGAAACAATAAGAGTGAGGTTGAGACCTTGGCTATGCTGAGAGGGTCACACACCATCACGTGCTGAAAAGTAAAGTGTGGATACGACTTTGAGTCCTTTCGCACACTAACAGAAAGTAAAAAATGGCCAAGATCTTGTTTCTGTAGGGGATCAAGTGCCAAAAAATAAATGTGACCTCGCTTATGCAGGATCTACATATCAAAGAATGAGCAAGACCTTGCTTCTGCAGGGAATCAAAAACCAAAATTGTCTGGAGATACGACTTTGTGACCTTTCTCCAACACGAGATGAAATGAAATTTGAAGATACGACTTTGAATCCTTTCTTCAAATAGAGATGCGACTTTGGATTCTTTCTTCAATAGGGATTTGACTTTGAGTCTTTTCCCTAACACGAGATGAAAAGAAATTTGAAGATACGACTTTGGATTCTTTCTTTAATAGGGATTCGACTTTGAGTCATTTCCCTAACATAACTTTGAGTTATTCTTCTTCAGAAGGTTGACTTTGAATATTCATTTGCCTGAAAGATATGCATGTATGAATGCATGGAAATTTTGAGTTTATTTTTTTAAATGATGAATGAAACTTTGAGTTTCTGATAATGAACGTTGAACGAAACTTTGAGTTTTGATGACGAATGATGCATGTGTGAATGCAAGAAATCTTATCTTTTTTTAATGAAAATGCATGTTTGAATGCAGGATGATTTGATCTTTGTTTGTTTGAAGAATGCATGACATTTTTACTCTTTTTGAAGATTTTTGAATGCATGACATTTTTTATCTTTTTGGATGACAATTAATAATTTTTATATGATGATGTGAAAATGCATATATGAATGCAAGAAAATATGTTTTTATTTTTATTTTTTCATGAATGCATGAAACTATAAGAATGTATGTTTAAACTTTTTGAACAAAATGATGTTATGCATGTATGAATGCATATTTTTTTTATTTTTTTGTTTATTGAACGAATGATATCATGAGAATGCATGTAGAAATGCATAAAATTCTATTTCTATATATTTTCTTTCTGGATGAAAATGCATTAATACTATTTACATGAGAGCATATGAAACTTTATTTTTATTTATTTTTTAATGCATGAACTCATGTATGAGATTCTATATGAATGAATGTATGAAATTCTATTTTTTTCATTTTTTTTTTTTAAGTGAGAATGCATGAGACTTTATTTTTTCATTTTTTAAAGGAGAATGCATGGATGAATGCTCCAGACTCTTTTTGTTATGTTTGAATGAGAATACACGAGACTCTATTTTTTTTATTTTTGTTATGAGAGTGTTTGTATAAGTGTATCAGATTCTGTGCATGAGATTTCATTTGTCATTTATGTTTGAATGAGAATGCATGTACAAATGTATCAGACTCTATGAAAATGCACATATGAACGCAATTAAGCCAATATTTTTATGCAAGTATGAATGCATAAGACTCTATAAAAATGCATGTATGCATGAGACTCTATGAGAATGTATGAGGTTTTATTTTTCATCATTTCTTTTCTTTTTCCTTTGTCATTCAGAGTCAATTGTTCTCTTTGCCATCATTGAATTCATTTTTATCAAAATTTGTTCTTGAAAATGTGGGATGTTGCAAATCCTAAAGTTAATGTTAAAATTGGGTATTGCTGATTTTTTCCTCTAAAACAATGCATGCGCTTGGATCCCCATAGGTGAATGAAATATGTGGGAGGAAAATTTGAAGAGGTTTAAAGGAAACTGGGATGACATAGTCTCAAGTGTGCTATTATTCGCATGCCTCTCTAGTAGGGAGATTTTATGAAAGGTACACATGCGGAATAGAACTGCCCCAGTTTTGGTGTATTGGGTAGGCTAGGTGAAGTATGGCATGAAGAAAGACTGGACCAACATCATCTAGAGAAAGTTGTATCCCTAAAAGGAAAGAACGTGTATAAAATAAATTAAAATTGCCCCAGTTTTGAGGTACAAAGGGTGAAAACATGTTTGGGGAAAGGTGATTTGTTTGGATAGTGTGGTGAACAAAAAGGATTGTCCCAGTACAGGATTTTCTCAGTTGGCTTGTTGGGTGATAAAAGAATATTATCTTTTATTAGAAGCATTCCAAACATTTTTTCTTTCTTTTTTTTCAACTGCATTGTTAGTCATGTCTTCTTGTCTCAGGGTTAAGCTTTGAAAATCAAAACAATCATTCCTCCATCAACATGGACTTTATTAGGCTTGTAACGTGGTTAGGGGTTGAAGGGTTGTAAAGAAAAAGGATGTGAAGGCCCAAAAATTATTTATGAATTTTTGTTTATGATTTTTTTTGAAACAAGGATCATCAACCAGGTGTTGTACTTAGATCAATCAAGGTTTTTCTTTATAGTCTTTCTATTTTTTCTTTTTTTTATTCTTTTCTCTTTTTCTTCCATTTTTCTTTTCTCGCTTTGTAATTTTCTCCCAATCATTCCATTCCTTGATTGATTTCTTTTATTTGATTCTTAGGAGCTTTTGGTACACACTTTGAGTTGACTTTCAAGGTATTGATAATCCTTGTTTAGGGTGATTTTGAAAAAATATTGTTTTTGGCTCAAAGAGGGTGCAAGGGATATCTATATATATTTTTTGGATAAAGAAACATGACCATATATCATTTCAAATAATGATTGCTTTATTTTCAAAGATTAACCCTGAAACAAAATTCAATGACTACCAACACATGTCAAATTTTTTATTTTCTTTTTTTTTTATATTTGTTTGTCCACTCTTTTGCTTAGACCGCCCTCGCGAGTTTTCAGTCTAATAGACGTTTTGCCCCTGATAGGTTTGAGATCGACCAAACAACCAACCGAAAGAAAACAAACATTTATGCCCCAATGTGATATTCTTATTTTGATATTTTGGACATAGGTGATAGCTATTGAGACAAATGCTTTTGTTTTGGGAGGAATGAAGGCTAAAGGATTTCAAACAACATGCATGTAAATGTTCTATTGGAAATTGTCAACTTTTACCCTTTATTAAATTTTGAAAATGCAACATCCACGTCTTAGATTTTGTAATGTCATGAATTCAAAGATTGTATCAAAGAAAACCATTAACACATTCATGTGATCACTTTTTGCCCCCCTTTTATTTTTATTTTTCTTTTCATATCTTGAATTTGGTAACACCAAGATGGGAGACAAACAAATTTAAAAGTTTTGCAAGGCAATTTTTTTTTAAATTTTATTTTCAAAATTCCTTCAAAAAGGAGAAAAATGTCGTGAAATGAAATATGGATGCATGTCAAAATGAATTATGCATATTAGGATATATGATGCATGCTAAGATGTTAAGATGTATGATGTATGTCTAGATTCATGATGTATGTCTAGATCTATAATGCGTGTATGCAAAACTAATTAATGTATATATGTCACAACTTTCAGATAATGCAAAATGACATGACAATGCAAAAATTTATGAAATTAAAATTATATACATGCTACCATGAATGTATGAATGAAGATGTATGTTTGTATGTACAATGTTAAGTAACACAATATGTAACTGACATGATTAAAACATAATGAGAAATCATGGATGCTTGCACCACAAGGGGTACTTATTCTTGATATGTGGATGCAAATGTGATATACTTATTAGTATGTACAAGCAAATGGTGAGAGGAAGAGGAATGCAACACATCTCCCTTTGTGCCCTAAAGAAATTTGCCATTACAACGCCTAGGGTTCTAGGTTCTTTACATGCACACTCACAAATGTGGGCTCCTAATTCCTAAGGATATAAGGCCACTAGAGCTATGGCTCACTCCATCACATACCCATAGCAGTTGGTAAACAACTTTTATGGATATACAAATGAAGCAAACAGACTCTAGCTAGGGTTCTCGCAAAAGCCAAAAAGGGAAGTACATCCTTGTGACATTGCTACACAACCCCTTCTACTTCTAAGCCTTCTCAGACCCGGGTATAGGGCCCTACTCATGATATGCTAAAGTAAATGTGTGTGTGAAGGGAGAGTAGCACACCTAACCCCACCTGTGAAACAGCTAGAAAAGTTCTCAAGCAGATATAGCATGTCGTCTACCCTAGGGTAATATATTCTAGCAATGATAAAAACAAACATATATACAAAAGAAAGGAAGCATATATACAAAAGAAAAGGAAAATAAACATTTAGAAAACCACACTCATTTGAACTCATTTAATTAAAACTGGCCTGACTCTCAAAAAGTCCCCAGCGGAGTCGCCATCTGTCGCAACTAGGGTCACGACGGGGACAGTGAACAAAATAAAATTATTTCTTTAAAACAGAGGATTCGCCACCATAGTTTTTCATATAAACTATGGTGGCGAATCCTCTGTTTTAAAGAAATAATTTTATTTTGTTCGTTGTCCCTGTCGTGACCCTGGTTGCGACATCCTCTAACTCTTCAGAAAAAGAAAAAGAAGCAAACCTCTGCTTGATGGCTGGAGATGACTCTTCAGAGAGTAGTGTAAGTTTCAACATTTCCTTGACTTATGAGAATTACAGTACTTTACTCAATGTGTTTAAAGGAACTCATGAGAAAGCTAACCAGTTGGCTCTTTCCAACAATAGACTTAAGGGACTAAATAGTTGACTTGAAAATAAAGTAAGTCAATTAGAAGAAGAGTTAATGAACTTAAAAATCGATTTTGAATGTTTTGAGATGATTCATAATAACTCTTCTTGTGATTGTACTGAAATTGTTAAAGTCACTTTCAAACTAGACTTGTGGCTCATATCAAATGCATCAACATGTCAGACCTTGCTTATTGGTAAAAGGGTAAACAACATATATAAGCTTAATATATGTGACATAGCATCTAATATGACTTGTTTGCTCTCTAAGAATGATGATTCATGGCTCTGGCATAGGAGGATTGCTCATATACATATACACCATCTTAATAAACTTGTTTATAAGAATCTGGTAAAGGGACTACTTACACTCAAGTTTGAGAAAAATAGAATATGTGATGCATGTCAGAAGGGGAAACAAACAAAAACTACTTTTAAATCAAAAAATTTGGTTTCCACTACTAGACTCCTTGAATTGCTTAACATGGATTTATTCGGTCTTCTCGTACTATGAGCATAGGCGGTAACTACTATGGATTAGTGCTTGTTGATAATTACTTTAGATTCACATGGACATTATTCATTGTAGCTAGGGATCATGCATTCATAGCATTTAAACAGCTTGCCAAAGTTTTGCAAAACGAAAATAACTGTCATATTTTTCTGCCATCAAATCTGATCATGGGAGAGAGTTTCAAAATGATAGATTTGGGAGATTTTGCAATAAACATGATATAAAATATAATTTTTTCGTTCCAAGAATCCCTCAACAAAATGAAGTTGTGGAGAGGAAAAATCGATCTTTGGAAGAGTTAGCACGAACTTTACTAAATGACTCAAAGCTTCCAAAGTATTTTTAGGCAGACGTTGTTAACACTGCTTGCTATGTTTTAAATCGTGCTTTAATTAGATCCATTTTGGAAAAGACTCCCTACGAGCTTTATAAGGGCAGAAAACCAAATATTAGTCATTTTAAAGTGTTTGGTTGCAAATGTTTTGTTTTCAATATTGGAAAAGACAATCTTGGCAAGTTTGATGTAAAGGCTGATGAAGGCATCTTTCTTAGTTACTCTTCTCATAGTCATGCATATAGAGTTTACAACAAAAGAACTATGACTGTAGAAGAATATGTGCATATTGTATTTGATGAGTCTAACCTTAAATTGCAAGATATTTTTAAGAACAGTGCAGATGAGGAAGATAGTAGTGATCTGTTGCAAAGAAGCAGTCAATTGATTCAGAAATTCAACCGATTGAATTTATCAGATGAGGAACCAACTACAGATGCAGCTGGATAGTAAACTCCAACTCATGAAGAAGTACCACCTGCACCTATGAACAATGCATACCTGCCAAGAGAGTGGAGAATTCCTAGTGACTTATCTCTGGATAACATCATCGGTCAGATAGAACAGGGAGTTTCAACTAGACAAACTCTTAATCATTTCTATGAAAATATGGCTTTTGTTTCTCAGATTGAGCCTAGTTCTACACATGATGCTTTGAATGATGAAAAATGAATAGAAGCAATGCATGATGAATTGAATCAGTTCTCTAAGAATAATGTATGGGTTTTGGTTCCTAAAACACAAGATATGTATGTAATTGGAACTAAATATATGTCGCTTAGCCACCAGGCTTAAAGGATCATAGGCATCTAGACCATGTATACAAATTACAAAAAACTTTGTACGATTTGAAGCAAGCCCCGAGGCAATAATACGAAAGGTTGATCAACTTTCTCACTTCTCAAGGCTATGAAAGGGGCAAAGTTGACAAGACCCTTTTCATTAGAAAATTGAATAATGATATCATTTTAGTATATTATCTTTGGTTTTACTAATGAAAGTCTCTGTCAAGATTTTGTGTTAGCCATGCAAGGGGAATTTGAGATGTCCATGATGGCAGAATGATGGGAGAATTAAACTTCTTCCTTGTGAAAAGAGTTTTAGGTTGAGTTTGACAGGGGGGTGAATTGAACTTTCAAAGATTTTCGCAAAACAGTGGAATGAAATTATAAAAAGAATGTAAGTCTTTTATTAAAACAACTAACTATTAGAAATTTGAATACACAAAACAAAATCAATTAATTGAAACACAAAATTAATCAATTAAAATGCTCTCACTGATCTGGACAAAACAAAATCAATTAATTGAAATGTAAAAACAATCAACTAAAGAGATCTCATAGTACTGCACATAACAAAATCAATCAATTCAAATACAGAAACAATCAATTGAAATAAACTGCAAATCAATACAACATAGAATCAATCAATTGAATCAAGAAAATAATCAATTAACTAAAGTATGTCAGAATCACTGCTAGTCATTGCATTCAATTAAAGATGAAAAACAGTGAATGTGAAATCTTGAAATTCTTCAATCAATTGAATCAATAAAACAATTGATTAAAAGACTTAAGAATAGAAAATCCAATCACCAAACTGAAATCAATTAATCACTTGGAACAATCAATTAAAATTTTCCCAAATTGTCAAAGTCAGAATACAATCAATTAAATCACACACTAAATCAATTACATATTTTCAAAGAAATATTGTGACAGTAAGCGCAATTTGTAACACCCTAACCATTATTTAATTACTAATTATTATTTAGAAATTATGAGCAAATTTTTTTTAAATAAACTTTTCATAAAGAAGATATAACTCATGATACCATTTCATAATTATAAATATATACATCTTTTATAAATATTCGTACTGCAAATAAGTTTACCAGAATAGAATAATACATCATAATGTAGAATTATCTATTTTATATATTCTAATACATTATAACTAGATTCTTCATAAGTGAATCATCTAGAAAATCTTCCAAAGATTCTTTCTTGACAACTCCTACTGAACAGGTTCTGCATCTACTCGTACAACAGGCACATATGAAAGAGAAACATGCAAGGAGTGGGTTCTTTATAAGCCTTAAATATTAATCTTAATAAACTTAACAAACAATGGGGGTCTATAATCACAACCACAAATAATGATGCTTATAACTTGACTAAAAACCACAAGAATTACTCTCACTTTACCAAACATATGGATCCATATATCACCACTTTTGATGACCCACCTGGACATTAAAAGCCTTTTGGGAAATGATTAGGTAGTTGAGTATATCTCATCAAAACATTGATACAATCATAATCATTTTCTTGAGAATTATGGCCATCTGCCAATAACATAGAGATATATACTCACTATCTAACCTTGGCGATGTTGAGCAGGTATCGGACAATATCAAGTTCGGCCTGTGAACTATCCTAGTACAGGGCGCTACCCTGACTATCCAGATATTCACTTACGTGAATACTTCCTTAGACCCCACCCGGTCCTTGCCTTTCATCCCGCAGTTGTACCAAACTGTGACTTCCCAAAAAGAGACACTCATACATTACCCTGGTTTCAACTCTAAAACCCAGGACTCTTTCACCACCAACATATTCATGACATTTTCATCAATCACATAACACAATGACCATCAAGTTATGTCATATATATCTCAATCCACAAATTATACACAACAGTCAAACAAATACAATCAATAAAGCATACAAGTAACTTCCTTGTATCAAATTCATTAAAATACATACTTTTACTTCATACGTATTTATATAAAAATGATATTTAAATTATTACAAAAGCCTGGTACATATCTTTACCATGCTCACTATGGAATACAAATGGAAGCGGGGCTATATGGAATGATTCGTGTGGCACCTCGTGACCCTGAACCCTTTACCTATGACTTTGACAGAAGCATTATTTTGAACAATTGGTACCACCAAAGCACTTATGAACAAGCTGCTGGACTGTCTTCAATTCCATTTCAATGGGTCAGAGAACCTCAGGTAAATTAATTGTTAAATGCAAAATCTACCATATTTCTATTTCCTTTATTCAATGCGTAACTGTTGGTTTTGTTCTTATTCTTTGTATATATTTGTTTTCCCCAGTCACTTCAGATTCATGGAAAAGGAAGATTCAACTGCTCCATGTCTCCAAGCTTGAGCACTGATGTTTGTGACATGTCAAAATGTAAACCGGATGGGGGTGTCATCCGGTTCTTATTTTCAAAATAAAATGACAACCGGATGAAACTCATCCAGTTGTCAAACTTCCCAATCGGCCAAAGTCATCGTTCACCGTCAACAGTCATCCAATCAACAAATTAACTACTCTAATAAACAATACCACTCACAAATTGCTAATAAACATCAATAATTGCTTACCTAAGACTTGTTTGAAGCTTTAATTTAAGATTTGGACGACGTCGGCAACAGTAGTGGACAACGGATGAGAGTTATGGAGGTGAAGAGGGTAGAGAACAATACTGACTGTTCCAATTTTAAAGTAAGGGTATATGTATAATTTCATATTCACTATGGAGGTACAGGAAGAGGGTATTGGGATAGAGAAAGAATTTGTTTTTAAAATAAAATGTTTTTAAAATGAATAAATTCATAAAATGATAATATTTAAAAATAAACTTAAGAAACTAAATTCAAAAGATAAATTATCTGTTGAAACAATAGAAGTCAATAGAAAGAAGAGTGCATTCGTCAATAGTTTAGCATAAACTACTAATCGACACAATACCGATATTTTTGAATCTATTTTTTATTGTTTGGGTCAGTTTTTGACCGATGTTATTTTTTGTTTTTTTTTTTTGTAGTGACATGATGTTATAGAGGTTATTCAAATTTTAACCAATTCGCATCCAACATAAGTATATTGACCTTCCAATCTTCAATTTTTTACCCTTTAATAAAGTATCTATTTTAACAATATTGGTTTCAATGCACAAACTAAAATTAACAAAACGTCTAATATATTTTAACTTCCTTTTTAATAAAAAATATACAAATAAACAGAGACAAAAAAAAACTCCGAGATGTCTCAACTAAAGTGTCCTATAAAAGATGAAGTTAGTAAAATGTCACGTTCAAATTGACTGCTTTTTATTTAAAAAAAAAAAAAATTCTGTTTGATGTTGTTTATTTTTAAATGCTAAGAAAATGCTAAATAAGAATATTAACTTATGTTAGCTCATTTGTGTTATTAAAATATTGATTAACAACCAAATTATTTCTCTTTGAATAATGAAAAAACTGGATCAGATATCACATAATATATTTAAAAAATATGTTTAGTTTTATTACTAGTTTGAGCTAATGCAGCATTTTATTTTTTTCCAAAATTTTAGTCATTCTTCCTGGTCTTATTTGACACATTTGTTTTACTTTTGGAAACTGTTTAGATAAAAAATTTAATATATCTTCATTATTTTTCCTAACCGTATTTTCGTTTCCAGAGAAAAAAAGAGTATATTATTTTACTTTGAGAAAAAGACAAACTAATTTTTGGATCCGATTGCACTAATTTTCATATGATGGAAAATGTAAACGAGGGCCCAAACTACTATCGGCCGAGATACTTCGACAGAGAGCCAATCTAAATAAGGACAATGGCAAACACATTCTTTCGGTATTTTCATATTTTCAAAAATATTGTTTTTTATTATGAAATTTTGAATATAATTTTTATATTTTTATTTTTTATTTTAAATTGAAAATTTTAAAATACTTTTTTATATTTCAGAATTTTTATTTTAAATTTATTATATGAAATATAATTTTTATATTTCACACTATACCATTTAAAATATAATCTAAAATATTTTTTTTATATTTTGAATGGTAAAATTTGAAATATAACTTTTTTATTTCAGTTTAAAAATTATATTTCAGAAGTGAAGAGTATAAAATTTATTTAATTTTCTTTATTAAAGATATATTGCTCAATACACTGAATTTATGGAGGTGCAGAAAGAAAGTGTTCATTACAAGCAAGAACGTCAATGAATTATTCTCTTTCTTATTTCTTATCAACTTTTACTTTCATATAATACAAATTTAGTAAATAAATACATTTTAAATATAAAAAAATATTTTAAATTTAGAATAGATAATTTAAATTGTGACAAAGTTATTTTAAACTGAATCAAATACGGCTATTAAAACTACTAAATGTACAGATAAATTTGAGATTATTAAGTGAGATATTTCGTGACTAATTATAAAAGTTAGGTGATAAATATATTTTCTAAGAGAAAAAGAAAGTGTAAGAACCAGAATGAGGCTCAATTAATAAACTGTTTATTCTAATTTGCAGTAAAAAAATCTAGATTGTTATAATAAAATAAATAAGAGAAATGTTAGCATTCTTTTTTATGGACTGAAGTTTACTGAAAATTATACTACAAAAAATGGAAAATGAGTTTATTAGTGAGTTAGAAGATTGATTAGTTAGAAGATGGAAAGATAAAAATAATGATCACATTATAATTAATTATATAGATAAAAATAAAAATATTTTAGATACTAAATAGAATAAAAAATGTTAATAAAAAATTAGTTTAAAATAACTAAATTTATAAATATTTAAAACTAAATAATAAAAAACGATAATGAAGATAACAAGAGTAGTTTATTTCCAGTCAAAATATAATACTGAAAGTCCAATTAAATAATCTCCAAATATAATACATGAATCAATGTAATTAAAAATTGTGAAGTGAACAGATAAAATAAGCAATTGATGAAGCGATGATAAAATTATTTTCTCTAAAAAACACTTTTTTCAACATGCAAACTAGAATTTTCAACCTGATTACGCAACGCGCTTTTTAGTAGACTCCATTTTATCACTCCTCCGAGTAGGCTATTATTGTATAAGTCTATGTGGTCCCAGAACCCAGCTATTAGTTATGTGACACGTTTAGCATAATATGTGTCATTATAATTGGTAAAGTTATATTGTTATATTATAAATATAAGTAGTTATTTTAGGTCATTAATTTAAAAAATAATTTTATTGTTAAATTTTGAGAAATTTCCGCATTACTATTTTTGTGTTCTTTTTGCTTATCTATCTTTTTTTTATTTAACCAGAATATCAATTTACATCTCGACTTTTATTTTAATACTTCTTTTGTACTCATCCAATTAAACTAACTACTATTTTGTAACATGATATGGTTAAAGCCTAGTCGTGAGATGAGAAAAGTATTTTTCATCACATTGTTTCCAGAAAATTTAGTAATTTAGTGGTACTTCATTAAAATTAGAAACTATGAGGCTTTTCTGCTTTTGGATAAAAACTAATCTTATTTATTAGCTTCAATCAAATACTAATCTTATTTGCTGTTTTATAATTACGAACGTGTAAAAATAATTAAAAATATAAACATAAAGCATGGTACTAAAGTTATTTGTATCCATGAGATTAATCTAATAAAGTTTTAAAATAAACAAAAGGAGAATTTACTGAATAGGAATACAAATTATATAAAATAGTTTTGTATGAACATTAATCATAAATATTACTTATGATAATCTGTTGATAATCATAACCAAAATTTAACGTAAAGTGTTTCAAGATATAATTTCCTTTTATCCTGATTTGCCAAAGTTTCTATCATGTTCCTATTATGGTTCCAGTCAAATAGATCCCAATTCTTATTTTTCAACAGTGTACTGAGTAAATAGACAAATTTTGATTGACTTGGTCTAACATTCCTATAATGTGATCATAATCATGATGTGTTTAACTGTAATTTAAAAATATATTTATTATTATTATTATTTTAATCCTATATTTGTTCTAATTTTATTATATTAAGAATTGTTTACTTATCAAAATTAATTTTTACTTTTATTTTTTATTAGATGACAAATATAATCATATTTATTGTTATCATCTGACTCCCTAATTTAGTAAAGGATGTTTATATTGATTATATAAGTATAATTATAAATAATTTATAATTTTTTAAATTAGATATATTTAAGAGTTAGTGTTTTCCACTTTCTCTCTTTCTATTCAACTATAATTTAAATGAAATCATCCTTAGTTTTTCATATAGCTTCTAAGGAAAATTTCATTATTCTCTTTTATTTTTGTTTCATTTTCTTTGGTATACAATTTATCACTCTCCTTCAATTGTTTAACTCATTTAAAATCTATCAAGTTTTATATTTACCATGTTGGCTTTTAAGATATCTTTTTTACTTTTTTTCACCTATTACAATTTTGATTACATATTGTTTTTATGTAGTTTATATTGTTTTCATGTAGTTTGTTCAAATGATATATTGTATTTCAAGAAACACAAACATTGATTTTATTAAATGAAATTGTTTCTAGATCACACATTTAATTATTTTTACATGTTTTTTATTTGTTATTTATTTATTGACATGTAAAAGTGTCTAACTTTCAATTTTTCAATTTAAAATGTTCTATTATGTAAAGTCTAGTTTTTTCTTCTCTTTCTTTGCTCATTAATTTGATTTCATTATAAAAACCCTTAACCCAATATTGTAATTTTTCATTATCTTTCTCAAGTTGGAATTTCTCAGCCGTTCAAATTATTCCACATCCACCAAATTCACTTAGATGGTCAATGTATTTTATCTCTTAACATTAATAAACTTAATAAAGATTGTAGTCGTTATTTTATGTGTAATTGTTTTTTTTTTTTATAGTATTAAACATTTATGTCATTGTTATCTGAGACTCTATTTTAATATTTATGTAATGTTTTTTTAATATCTAACACGGAATGAAAAGACGTTTTTAACATTTATATAAATTTATTTAATTTTAATATTTATTGAGTGAAAAAATATGTCATTCTATATATTAAATTCTTAATATGTTCCTTTTATCATAATTGTTATCTTTTATAAGAAATAATGTCCAGTTTATATTTAGATAGTATGGAAGTAGTTATAAATACGGATGCATCCATTATTTAATTAGGAGTGATGCTTAAATTCTATATTCAGTAAAATAAAAATATTTATAGGCAAATTTACTTCTATCCATATAACTTTGATTTGTATGAAAATAAAAAGACTAATTGTAATTAAAAAAAATGAAATAATAATATAAAATCATCTTAAAATAAATAATAGTTTTAAAATTATATATTAAAATTATTTTTTCTTAATTAAACATATATGATAATTATTGAAAATATCAAACATATACTTAATTACTTTAATGTTAATATTATTTTTTATTTTCCTAATATGCACACATGATTTATAATCTATCCTTTAATTCTTTAAACCACTTAACAATGTTTAGTATGTAGGACTGAAAACTATGATCTCACAAAAACTATATGGAATATACTAAAGTTGTCGTATTAAATATGTAAAATAAAGGTAGAAGATAAAAAATATGGATCAAAAGATAAATCAAACACCTCCAAGTAAAGGAATAATGAAATAGAAAAAAAAAATTTCTTGCTAAATACCTTCCAAAATTACTATTACCTAATCATGTGAAACGTTGTTAGCTGTCATACACTATTGTTAGTTATTTTGTATTAATGTACTATGAAAAGTCTTACAATCATTTCTAACTTATAATTTACTTTTTTAAATAGTATAAGTCTTCTTAATATATAAAGTAGTTACTCAAGTCACAACTTATTATAAACTCTAATACTATATTATTATATTAATAAAAATAAATAAATTAAAAGTGGTACCCCACTTTTCAACTTGATACTGCATTAATGTCTGACAGGGTGGGATCTGGAAGATGCTCAATGCATGTTCATACGTCCACTTTCTTCAATTGACTGACAACTGCAAAGTAGAAAATAGTTTTTTCTAATATGTTAAATTTATTAATAAATTATTATTTTTATATATTTTAACCTGAGTTAAGCCTTTAAACGGTAACCCATCTTATTTATAGATAATTTAAAGTGTATTATTCTGCTTCTTAAAAAAAAGCTTATAAAAAGTTGAATGGTAGGAGATTTGACCAAAAGTTATTTATTTTCTAAAAAAACTTGTTTTTAATCTTTTTCCCTTTTTTTCCAACTATTTCCACACTCTCTTATCATGTGAGAATTAATTTTAGTGAAACAAACTATATATTCTCAAATATTTTTCAACAAAATTAATTGTTAAAATAATTTAATTTTTATAACTACCTTATTCATTCCATCCCTCCTTTCTTTACTCATATTTTCAACTAACTTAAATAAAAAAAATGTATTTGACTGTCCCAAATCAAACTTTAAAAATATTTAACACGAATTTCAAATATAGCTAAGTAAATTTCATGTTAAATATGAGTTGATTTTAAAATTTACAATATATTATTTTTTTTAAATTTTAATTAAGTTGAATTCATCTTAAAATCTAAATATAGTGAGGAGGTTTAAAAGAATTAAATAGTGAAATGTAGCTTAAATTAGGAGAAAGATGGTGACTTTTACAAGTGGACTTGGTCCTACGCTCATATATGTCATACTATTGTCAGCAGATGACGTAAATTCGATGACATAAGAGAAGTTTCACGTGAATCTATTTATACATGTCTTCTATTAACATCCAAATATTAAATGAATTGGATATACTAATTTATAAGAAATTAATTTAAAAGCTCATCTAATCTGATTTATTTTAATATTTTTATATAGATAGATACATCTAATCTGATTTATTTTAATATTTTTTTATAGATAGATACATATACAAAGATAATATTTTTAAATATTAAAAGTATTTTTTTAAATATTTTGAAATATTTAATTGTGAACAAATTTGTTTGATTAACTATTAGTGTAATGATTCTTTGGATTTAAAAAAATAATTAATAAATCATTAATTATTTATAAAATTATGTAGAGAACTTGATGTAATTTGTTTTATACTTTTGAATAAATATACTCAATCACATCTTTCATGTAATTTTTATTACATCTTTTTATGCATTTTTTAAGTTTAAGTAAATTTTATTTTATTATTGTTAAGTTCTTTGTGTAAGTTTTGATTAAATAAAAGCCTTTTATAAAACTTATATATTTTTTATTATTTTATGCAGCTTTAAACAAATATTTAATTATTATTAAAATAAAAAAAATGTTCTTTAATTCGAAATGTCCAGTCACTTGTTTCAAAATCCTTCTCTATCATACCAGTACTAGGGTTGATAAACATGGCATCAATGACACACAATGAAAGTGTATCCCTAACTAGTTTTCTATTACAATCTAGGTTAAGACTATATCATGTCTGAGAGCCCCGTACACAAGACACCAAAAGTGACTCCTCGAGCTCCAACCCCACACCTTATAAAAGTACTTTTTGCAGCTTTACGTTTGGGATACTTTAGTTATAGACTTTAAAATGTGTATTACATAATTGGTTTTAAACTTTAAACTATAATCTATATTCAAAATAAAAATTTATTTTTTAATAACTCTTACCGTTTTTTTAAACTTAAACGTAAGATGACAAACATTATCTTAAAACATATTACATCTCGCTAAAGCAGCTTACAATTCATCAGTCAATTTAGTTTACACTTTTTTTTTTTTTATCTATAAGCAATGTTATTAAAATTTTGTTTGGACAAAATTTTATAAATAAACACAACACAAAATAAAAATAAGAATGTAATTGATGTTTTCATAAGTTAAAATTATTTTATGTATGAATTAAAGATGAAAATGTAGAATATATATATATATATATAAATCAAAATTAGTTGGTATAAAAATTAATTTGATCATTTTTTTTTATAAATAATGTTTAAAGAAAAACTTAAACAATTTAGTTTCATGAAAAAATATTGAAGATGTTGAATATAGATAAAAAATACTTTAGATTGTCGTATTATTATATTAAAGTAAGAGTAGAAGGTATAGAGCATAGATAAAAGATACTTTAGTTTGTCGTACTATTATACTAAAGTAAGAGTAAAATTGTTGTTTAGGATATGAGGTTACATTTCCTTTGTGGATATTGAATTAAAAAAAAATTTCTCTAGCATTAAAATTTTATTAAATAGATTATGAAAGTGAAACATTTTTATTCTTTATATTATGTTCAATAATACACATATATTTAGTAACTTGTTCCACAACTATTTCCAAATGCATCATTTACTAATCTAATTTCTCTTCCTTAATCGTTACATAAGTTAATGGATGTTTTTAGTCCCATGTGAATAATGTTTTAATATTGTTCAGTATGCACTAAATATGACATTAACTCCTATCGACGACACTTGTATTTTGGTACAAACTCCCTAATATTGTTTGTTGTACCACTTTGACAGATGCAACATATTTAAGCAACGATGCAAAGGATCATCCCTATGCATTTGTAATTGTTGTTTTAAGTGTGAAATTAGATTAAAGTTCACATTGACAATGTCGTAATCCATGGTTCTGTTATCAAAATAGAGAGACAAGTCTCTTTCATGTTTCATGTCAAAAATGTCTTTCACAACTTAATATGTTGTAACTAATTAAATTTGATGAAAATTATTTGATGTAAATGTAAATATGGATTTTACATGTCTAATATAAAATATATTGTAAATAAATAAATTGCATCCTAATTGACTTAGTTGTTGGTTTTTGAAGATTGTCTTTATGTCTTCTTCGCACGTTTGCATGGGCAAAAGATTTTGTTCCTGTCTCTATGAAATCGACTAAGGCATTGTGTTGGGTATGTATGCATTGCTTCCCCATTGAATATCGAAAGCTGAAGACAATTTTCTCAATTGCACATGAGATTGAGACTCCTCTAGTGCTAGATGACCGCACTGTGGAAAAAACTATAGGTTTTTTTACATGAGTCCTTATGGATATTGATCTTCTCTCTACCCTGTCTCAATAAGTTTTGGTGGAGTGTCCTAGTTTTGCTTTTATAGCAGATATAAAATATGAATAATTTTTTTTTATTCATTTTGCAAAATGATAGGTCATGAGCTTTCTTCTTGTAGGACTAAGCAAGAGAAACATAATAAAAAAAATTAAAAATCAATCAATGTTTTGTGCCAAAAGTCTCAGAGAAAGATTGTGACGGTGTTGCGTTTTCACAACAGGAAGTTGTGTCATAATCTCACTCTAAGAGGGTTGTTGATGTTGTTGTTGCGGTTGTGATTGTGAATTTGCCAAAAGTCTTAGTGAATAATTGGGAGAATGCTGTGTCTTCACAACATGAAGCTGTCTCATAGTCTCTTTCCAAGAGAGATATTGATATTGTTGCTGCAGTGGTAGGTGCGCATCATACTTTAGGTTTTGTTGACTCCTCTGTAGTTGCTAAAAAAAATAAGCAAACTTTTCCTAAATATGATCTTGTTCATCTTGCGATTTTGACTCTTTCCATATCGTTTACCTTTTTACTTCAAGAAAAAAATATCATAAGCATAATGCTTTAGAATAGTCACATACAATACATGTACAATTTGTTGAGAGCAAATAATTTGTTCTTGATGAAAATTCTTTATAGGATAATGAAATAGTTGTCGAACAAGGGAATGAGATGGATGGAAAATATTTGCAATTTGCTAATGTTGCTCCCGATGTTCGCAAGGAGTAGAGTTTGGTTTTTAAGAGGTGGACGAATTTGATTTTGGAAAAGGAGACTTATAACTGAGACTCTAATGGACGTAATGATTTGTTCCAAATAACCAACAGGTTTGGTAGGTCTCCTAAAATGCTTCTAAAGTTGCTCCTTGGTTCAGGCTTATTCTAAGTTTGAGAAGGAGTATAAGTTGGTTTTTAGGTACTGGGAAAATCTGATGGAATAGTGACGCCCTAGTGATTGGAATGAGTTGGATGAGTCAAATCCATGAAAATTAAAAAAAAAAAAAAAACCACCAAACCAACTCACAAGTGAAGTATTGAAAAGCAAAATAACAAATCTAAGAGAAACCAACAAAAAGAGGTCTATCTCTTAAATTTAAAATAAAAAATAAAAAAAAATAAAACCCAGACTATGGGGCCACCAAGGAAGGGTGAAGAAACACCCAAAGAACCCAATAACAAAAAACTTGTCCATCATTTTTTCTTTGTATTACCCACTCTTACAGGTATTTTAGCAGCCTTTGAATAATCTTTCCTAGATCTCATAGGTTTTCTGTGATTTAAAAAAAATTCCTATAAATTTTACCCTAAAATATAAATTGTCTTTCATGTAACTCTATACGTACCTTAACCTAATTTTTATTTCTAATTACTTGTTTTCCTTAACCAATTTAAGTTTGTTCTCGATTAAATGAAACACACCACCAAAGGAATAAAAATAAAAATGATGTATTTTATTATAATATTATATTATTTAAATTTTTATTATTTATATCATTTTATTCATTTACTATATTCCAATACCTTAAAATATAAATATTATAATTAATCCCATAATAATCAATCGAACAAAATCATCACACTAAAAACTCCATAATCAATTATGGATCACACCATTCTCACATAATTGGTTCATATCTCACAATGCCTCACAAGTTGCCACTATAAAAAGGAGTAAACATATTTTAGCCATGAATCAAGTAAAGGAGCACACATGTATGCATAATAGATAGTGTTTGGGAATTACTTATTGATAATATATGTAATGAACCAACCACAACACCTTTGAATCATGTACAACATCATACCATCATGGTCCTTCACCGCAACACCTATAACACAAGAATAATAAAGGAAAAAATTGTGCTAACTACAAGTTATGCAAATTTAGCCAAAGAGAGCTACGAAAAAAAAGTGACCATAATCAATTATGTGCTTCACTTTAAAACATAATCAATTATATAGGGAGCATAATCAATTATATGCTTCATTTGAAGAAATCAATTATACCCCCTATATAATCCTATATATTATATGTTTGACCAGTTTTTAATTTTTTAATTTATTTTACTAGTATTATTTATCAAACAAATTTCTTATGGCTTGTATCATTTTAAACCAAATTCCGACTTTTAAATTTTCATATTTATTCTCGCTTTGTTTTTAAAATATTAATCAAGCGTCATTTTATTATTTTTACAAAAGGTATTTATTATTAATAATATTGGTCTTTAGTTACTCATATAGAATTCAGAAGAATTCAATATTGACTTGCATACCTTCAAGTCAATAATTTAAAAAAGTGGACATCAATGATCAATAATAGGATAAAGAAGCATTGTGCAGATATTGGTGCATAATTAATTATGCTTTTAGGTATAAATGACTATGATTCATGATAAAGTGAGTTGTGTTCCAATACCAATAATTAGATCAAATGTTTTTATTAGGCTAAAATCTATAACCTTTTATTCAATAATAAACTTTCATCTAACAAAAACTTGCCATTCAACTAGTAAATTGTAAAATATATCTTTGTAACATCCCATAAAAAAAATTAAAAAAACATTCAATTTGCAATTCTCAAACATGTAATATGTATTTCAAAACATACTATAACTTAGATATATAAATAAATGCATTTTCAAGTCAAATTAAAAAAATTAACCGGATTTACATTTAATACTTAACATGACCTTAAATATCGTTTTAAATTTGTTATTATAAAAATAATTTTATTGTATGGTTATTTATAATCAAATAAATATATTATTTTTACACTATTTTAGATTAATTAAATTCAATTTAAATATTGGTGCTAACATATAATTTTGTGTCCCTATTTTTTTCAATCCACAATTTTAGTCTCTTTATAAAACAAAGACATTTAATTTTTCATTTTTTAAAAGCACTGATTTTATATGATATTAATGTTATCTCACATATGAGAGAGAGGACTTAGATACTGCGTTATAGATACTAATTGTGTTATTTTTTTTAATATAAATTGAGTTTGATGAAATTCTTCGTCATGTATGCGTACTGTGAAAGTAAAATTTTGAATCTGGTTGAAAAATAGGATAAATAATATGTATAATTGAAAATAAGTATTTGTCCAAAGAAAAAGAGAAATGTGAATTAGAAGAAAGAGAAAAAATTGAAAAAATGGAAAAGGAGTTAGAAGTATGAAGAGATTGATTGAAGTTGGAGACCACTATGGATAGCGTACCTTTGGGTTTGAAGACTAAGTCATAGGAATAATATTGTAAAATATTTATATTAATATTTTATTTAGTTGTTGGCACAAATATATATTTCTAAAATCGAAGAATATGTTTTTTTTATAATTGAAAAATATTATTCAAATATCTGTATCTTATTTCTTTAATGTTGTATTAGTATATTAAAAATATTTTATGAAATTTAATCTTAATCGTAGAAATCAATGTGTATAGCACTGAAATAGATATTCTTCTGTAATCATATTTGGGACAGTGATGAGTGATTCACATGTTTGTGAATGGTTGGTTTTGATTAATTGGACGGTTGTGTTACGGTACATCCTATTACTAAAGTTTAATTTTCATAAAAATATGGATATTGTGACTTTGATTTTTCCTCCCTTTCCCACCTCACAACATACAACATAAGACTTGGTCTTGATAATATTTGAAGCTTCGAGTCTTGAGAAGATTTGGACGCCACCACGTCGGCCACTACAGTGAAAGAAAAAACATAACCCCTTCTTTGGGCGAAAATGAACTCACTTGGACACAAAACAAATAAGGAGACACCAATCACACAGATATATAATACTGAGTCATGACATACATGATAAATCCAAATTATAAAATTACGATATTTTGGAATTAATTAACATGGTTAAAATAATACATTTGGTGTAAAGAAGTTCGATTGATATCATTGAAATCCAGAAGAATACAATTATTTAATTCTGATGTTTGAGCAACTAACATTTTAATTGAGGCAAAACAAATTAAAATATCATATTTTAAATTAATATAAATTATTTTTGTTTAATTGATGTATTTTGTATTTTTTTTATTAATTTAGATAATTAAAGAAGACTTTCTCTACATCTTTCCCGCATTAAAAATTGTTCATATTTTATTTTTGTTTCTTTCATTTTGTTTTCTACTTTACTCCTAATTTAATCAAAACATTAAGAATACAATGATAAAAATATTCGCTTCAAACACTTCGAACAATTTTTATTTACCAGTCTTAATTTAAAAATTAGAAAGTATTAATACCATGTAAGCAATACTAATTTGTTAAAAATAAATATATTTTAGAATTTTAACCATTTTACTCTTTTTATAAATAAGACTTCATATTTTCCTTAACTAATGCAGTTTTTTTTTCTCTTGGTTTGTACTTTGTTATCATGATTTAAAATTTTCCTAGCTTAAAATTAACTGTTTTTTTACTAGCTTAAAATGTTATATTATGATTAAGTAAATTAAATAGGCATTGAAATCGGTATTTGTAATATATATATATATATATATATATATATATATATATATATTTTTATTATCCATCATCAATCGTAATCTCATCACAAAATTTAATATATATATATATATATATATATATATATATATATATATATTCTCAAAATGAAAATTTCTTCTTCGTAAGAATAAAATACACATGTATTTCATGAAAACCTTTTTATAAAGTTTATTATTTTTTAAGATAAGTATCTCTTTTATGTAGTTCATCATTCAATTAAAATTATAAGAGAAGTTTGTCTCTTTTACATCATTTGTATCATTATTTTAAGAAAAATATTTTGAGAGCATGTGATTTTTTAAAGACTTTTTACATTCAAGTTTTAATTGATATAAAAAATAAGACATACATCGGTTAGATGTTAAATAGTGATGCTATATGTCTCTATAACAAAACCAAAACTACACACTTTATATTAGGAGGGACTTTTTACATTAATTTTGTCTTGAACTTATATAAAAAGGAAAATATAACATCATTTCTAGTAAAGAGAATTTTTTTGTGTTGTCTTTATGTGATAGTGATCATCCTTTATTTGGTATTGTGATAACTTGCGTTGCGTTATCATATTTATATAATGTTTCAAACTCTCTTCTGTACAATATACAATCATTATGATATGTATTTTTATGTAGTCCATACTTATCAGACATAATATCTTTTTTTTTACCTCATAATGACATGTAAACTATTTTAGAAGTCTTTCATTAAAAAATTCTAACAATTTAGTGAATGTTTTATTAGTTGACCAATCTTTTACCTTAATCCAAACTTTATATTATTAACACCACAAACGTGTGAAACCAATACAGCATGAATATAAAGATTTCTTTTAAGTCATTTTTGAAACTATTATACAAATGTTTCTACTATAAACATTATTATAAACATTCTTGTCCAACTTTGAGAATCGTATCTTCTAATTATTCATTTATAAACCAAATTAGAATAATAAAATTAGGAAAGACTTTAGTTTTACCATATCAAGTCTATCCTGGTTTGTCCCACCAGGTTCCTTTATAATTATACACACAACGCACACACATTAGAAACAAACTTAATCATATAATTATTTTTTAAGTCAACTTAAATTTAAATATTTCTTTAAGTCATTTTTTCAAACTATGATCAAATGTTCTTACTATTTATATTGTTGTCTAAGTTTAAGAGTCACGACTTCTTATTAATCATCCATAAACCAAATCTGAATAATGAAATTAGAAAAGACTTCAATTTTACCATACCAAGTCCATATTGTATATAAGAATCTTGATTTGTTTCACCAGTTTCTTTTATAATTATAGACACATTAAAAACATACTTAATCATATAATTATTTTCTTAATCTTTAATTAATTAATTAATCATTGTGTTTAATTGGATAAATTAAAATGATTATTACTTTTAAATGTTAAATTAGTCAATTGTAATTGATAATTAAAACTTAATTTGTAAGTACTAATTATTTAAGTTACAATCTTATTATATATTAATATCTTTTAAATAACACAATATAGGATTTAATATTTTAAACTAAAAAAATTGAATTGATCATCAAGAACCTAATGAAAAAACAATCAATACTCAAAGCATGAATCAATTTATTTTTCAAATAACATAATACTACCAAATTCAAAAAAGTAGAAAAAAAAAGTTTTGTTAATTAACTTTTTTTCATAATCAATTATATACTTATATATAACAATTAATTATGAACTTAAATTAATTATCTACGAGACAATAAATTTATTTAAGTTTAAACATCTCAATGTAATTGATTATATTGTTTCTTAATTATTAAATTGTTCTTCTTTAATTTCTAAAATATATTTTTAAAAAATATAAATATTTATATATAAAGAACATAATTTAAGCTTATCTTGTATATACATGTCTAATTTAATGCATTTATCATGAACTGTAACAACCTAGAAAAATCTGTCATTTGAGTAGAGGTGTGGTAAAAGTGGAATGAACACCTGATTATTATATTATTAAATTGAAAACATGCATTTATAGAAAAAGTAAATAGTCAAATCTCATTTCCACTTGAGCCACCATCTTTCTAAAACCCTTGACTTCCCTTTCCTCTGACTTCTCTTTAAGCCTCTGGTTCCATCTCTAATCAGTTTCTCGAGTGGAGCATCAGTTTCTCAAGTGGAGCTCACCGTTGGACTCGTGACAGAGAACAGAGCAAGTCTACCCGATCAAAATATCCGTTAGAGTAAGTTCATTTTCTACCTTCTTCCCTCAGAGCCAATTTTAGGTTTTCGTTTTCCTCTACCTTCTGAGCTTGCATGTGGCCTCTTAGTTATCAGACAATGCCTCTGTGAGCTTATTCCCTAGTGTTGTAGTCTGATCGTTGATTAGAGGTCATTTGATGTAGATTTGAGTTCTTGAGGACCTTAAGCTATTTAGATTATTAGAGATAATTTCCATTACGATTCAGGTAAGGAAGCTGACTACTTGTTATCTGTTTTGAGCATGAGTGTAGGTTGGGGTTTAATCTTTTGGTGTTTGTGAAATGCAATTGTAATGGTTCTTTGCTTGCACGAAGTTTTACTTTAAATTCTAGTTGTAATTTGATTCTTGCATGTATGATGTGGTTCTGTGAAAATTAATGGTATGTAAGTAAATTTTTATTCAATTAGTTCATCTGAGACATGTGTAGTAGCTCTAAGATAGTAGAAACTGCATGATTTACCTGATAGGTTGTTGTTTTCTGTATATCTCTCCCAGGCTAGGCAATCTCGCCCAGGCGAAATCACTTGAAAACCTGAGAGGTGCTCTTAGGTCCAATTTCGCCCAGGCAAGAAGTGCTTCGCCCAGGCGAGAAGGTAGTCTTGCCCAGACGGGGTATAGTTGCCCAAGCGAGAATGGCCCTAAAGCAAGCTTGCTCGCTCTTTGGACTATTTTCGCCCAAGCGAGATAATTTTCGCTTAAGTGAGGGGGATTCTCGCTCAAGCTAGATATCCGCCCAAGCTAAACCTAAAATTTTTTTTTTTGGGACTTTCTATTTTGATTGTTTGATTCTTTTGTAATGCAATGCATGGATTTAATAAAATAGATTAATTGACAATTTAAATTTAATTGTATCGAAGGTTTAGCGATTTCTTTCATTTCTCTTGAGATTGAGATTGAAAAGTGAATGAATACATTAGTATAGATCTATGTTATGATGTGATATTAATAGAGTATTGATGAAGTTGGTCAAGGCCTAGGCATAGCGTTTTCAAGAAAGAAAACACCTGTGTCTGGGTTAGTTAGGAAATGCATTGTCTAAGAATCTGGTTAACGATTGATATCATGACTCTATTAGTAATAGGAGTCAAATAGATGATCATTACTAGGTGGTGAGAGTCGAAGGAGGTCTGAACTGGGTTAACTGTAGCTTGAAACATAGCTGGTTAGAAAAGTCTCAGGGGGACTAACCCTGTCATACATGATTGATAATTCTTTTGTTTGGAGGCTCTATGAGTTCACAGCTTGGAGATGTATGACACGTGTATATCTCAGGGTCTATTTAATGCATGAGTCTTCCGGAAGTAGAGTCTAGTTCGTATCGTGTCAGTGACTTATAAGTGATGATCCATGAAACTGAATGAAATGTTTGGGTTGTATTGATATTTGCACTTGAATTGAATGACTCTGAATTATTAAAAAATTTAGCTAGCTTACCCTTTTGTTTTGTTGTGTTTGTGTTTTGATTTCTGTATGTGATGATAGTGTCTTAACACAAGAGCAGATAAAACAATGTTACATTTCGGGCATTAGAATATGAGTGACTTAATCAGCCGAATAAACAGTACACTGAGTAAACATAACTAGTTCTAGAGCAATTCTATCATGCTAGATAAACCAACAGTTACAACATCAACAGATCAACAAAAGTACAAACAACAAACTAGCATACTAAACATAACACAAGCACACAAACAACCAAACACAAAACAACACACAACCTAAACTTCTCCCCAACACATAGCCAGAACAACCAACACATAGCCAGAACAACCAACACATTAAACTTCTCCCCCATTGTATTCATCAAATGGAGAGAGACCACCACTTAGTTATGCAATGCATGGTCTACTATGATGATTTGATGAAGCCAACCAAGTGAAGGAGTTCAAGACCTTACGAGCATATGTGGAATGCATGAAGATTTCATGAAGATTGAAGACTTGGTTTAGAACTTAGAAATGTGTGTTGTGGGGTAAGTTTGAGGTCTAATCAATGATGCATACAATTTTAATAAAAGATAAGCTCCACAAGTATTTTCTGTATTAACAAAAGTTTTGAGAAATCATTAAAATCAAAACTTGCGTTTTGAACAACTGTTTTAACTAACTGGAGAAAAACAGTCGACTATTTGAAAAATCA
>Ga0099824_1002316_pt1 | contig 27789 bp, 13 predicted proteins | sample SiratrowhiteBW_FD_76837 | JGI IMG/M metagenome (GOLD analysis project Ga0099824, IMG submission 76837) | Root nodule microbial communities of legume samples collected from California, USA - Siratro white BW | ecosystem: Host-associated > Plants > Roots > Nodule | place: USA: California...
AAAAAAAAAAAAAAAAAGCAATTAGATTTACACTAATCTCATACTAAACCTTCATCAGAAACAGAACAACAAACCCCCAAATTAAAATACCAGTGAGAATTCCCAATAAACGTTAAAAAAAAGGGGGCTTTGATGTAGATCCACCCTCTGCACCAACCATCCAGAGTTCAGGCAATAAAAACCGCAAATTGGAACAAACAAGACAACGAAATTGAAAAAAAAAAAAAAATGATTGAAACGCAATTGAATTGGGAAAAGAAGGAAAAAGAAGAAGAAAATGATTACCCGTTACCCTTATGAGTTTGGAAGTATGTTGTGAAGAAAAGGGAAGATGATTGAAGGGATGGATCGAGAGATGGCGCAGAAAAGGTTATTGCTTGAATCTTACGATATTCATTCTCTTCTCTCAGAATTTAGAAGAAGGGTATGTATTTGTATGGGTCTAATCACACCCTTCTCTTAAAATATTATATATATTTGGTCCAATGTTCTTCCTAAATGCTTAACTATTTTTTTTTTATTTCCCAATTATATTCAATTTTCTTTACCTAAAATCAATTTGTTTTCTTAGATGTCTCATAGCCACTTATGAAATTTAAAATTTTAATAGTTCGACAACTAGAAATATCTCTTACTTTACTTAAGATTAGTTGCGTTTTCATTCGCTTACTTAAAGTAAATCAAAAGTATGTTTAATATGAATACAAAAGAATTTAGTGTAGAAACTTTGTAAAATTAAAATCAAAGTTTTTACTTATCTATAATAAACATCTTCTTGCATATTTATCTCTACGTCTTTGCCTTGGGATGTAATCTTAACTAATGTAATTATAAATTCAAGTTTGTATTTTGTTTTTATAAAAAGATTAAAATGTCCCAAGCTTTTGAATATGTTAAAATCTAAAGTCACTAAGAATGAGTGAACACGAATAATAAAATTATATTTGATAGCTGTTATCGGTTGGATTTACGAAGACGTTGATTTTGTTTTTAATTCTGTTTTAGTTTGAGATTTTATTTAACTAATTTAGTTTTAATACGAGGTTTGTTAGATATTTTGTTTTTAATTAGTTTTATGTTGGAAAGTAGATTTTGTGTAAAATGAGGTTCAAACTAAAAAAGAAAGAGAATGAGTGCAGAATTAGAAAAAAAAAAGGACATAAGTGACTTTTCGCTGGAGTAAGGGAGATAGTCTAGGCTAAAATCCACCCACTTAAAGCTGTTATGTTCAAGGGCAGCAGTTAGAGTGCAAATCATGACATACTGCAAAGTGCAAACATTATAAAAGGAGGGATAGAGCAATGAAAAAGATCATCCATTACCTATCATCTCTCATTTGTGGGAACGTTTTCCTAGCAGTCGTGATCAAGATCTTTCTTTTCCTTTCTCCACTTCAAATGTACTCTTATATTTATTTGATATTGTTTTATTCAGTTTATCTTTGTTTAATATTTTGAATTAAATTGTCATACTTTACATTTCTCTTTATAACTGAAAAACACTTCTTGGAACCAAACGATTAATGCATTACATTTATAAGTTTCATGAATGAATTATAGAGTAATGACTGCATATAACAACTGATCTTAATGTTAATTAAATTATTCTAATAACTAGAAATAGAAGTTAGAAAATTTAGTTTATGAATTTCAATGCTAGAAAAATCAGGTTGAGAAGGTTTTTATTTGTGCAGAAGATTGATAATTGGAAAAGACATTATTGAATTCGGTTAAGAGTATATGAGAATGGAAAATATTATTATTCAATCCCAAGGCTTTTATTTTTATTAATTTCATTTCTTTTAACTACTTTTTGTTATATTTTCTTTAAATCAATAAATAAACTCATTATTGTTAATTGCTTATATTCAGTATCTATTGATATATATATTTGGTTGTGTAGAAACTATACTCATCTTATTTATTATACTACTTTTGAACTCATCCTCATCTTATTTATTATATTACCAATATCTGATTTGAAGGAAATTGTATGTTATGGATTCTTAGTAACATAAATAATAATAATATAAAATTATTATTAATTAAAGTTTATCGTTTGATAATTATAATTGATTGTTATTTAATGTTGATTTATTAAAGATTATCATTTTAATTTTATTTGTAATTATGGGTGACTTGGTTCACTTTGTTTATATTATTCAACCAACCAAAATTTGGTAGACAATCAATCAAACTCACCTTTAGATTTTATAATAATTGTTTAAAGTGTAATTTTTGTTATTTAAAAATGTATTAACTGAAATATAATGATTTGATCTCACTGTAACTTAATTCCCATAAATTTAGATAATTGATATATCTTGTAACACATATAGTTAAGTAATAAATATATTATACATAGTTTTTATTAAATATAATAAATAATTATTTATATAAGATATAATTTTAATTAATATTTTTTTTTAAATTTGGACTCGTGGTCTCATTTAAAAAATATGAAAACAGCTCATTTTTTTATTTGATATTATTTTAGTTAATGGGTAAGAATCTCTTTTATTTATTTGATATTGGCTTTCTATTAATTGTAACGTTGACATTTTTTTTTATTTTATATGACAAATTCAATTATGAGTGGTTCAAAATTAAGATTAGTATATCAACTTTAAATAAATATTTGTTAGTTGACGTTCAAAAGCCTTTTAGAGAGACTAAAACATATTGCATTGAGTCTGTCAAGATGTTAAGGTTGAATTTGAATGATAGACTATCCTTGCCTCCCCAACCTCAATAAGACATTAGACAACCAACTAAGTGTTGAAATAAATTTTAAACCACGTGGTTACTTCTCTAACTTTGAACACAATAATTACTCAAGAACCTTATTTTCTCAGCAAAAGAAAGAATTATTCTTCTATGAAGTAAGGATGGTCCACTAACTCGAATGGACCATCTCCTCATTACCATGTTTGAGGTGAACTCACTTTTGTATATCAATAAGATGACCAACTAAGTGAAGGTTGTTAGAGGATTATCAAGCAATTATTCTTGACAAAATTATTTTAATAGTAATGTTCAAACAACTCCAAGTAGAAATTGTTAAGTGATATTAATCATGATATGAAAATTAGTTTTAAATCATAATTATTATTTTAATTGTCTCTAAAATCATTTTTTTTAATGTGATTACAGATATGTTATGAATGGTGTCTATTATTCTATATTGTACATTTATGTGTGTGTCTTTCTTTGAAGACTTAGTGGATTGAGGCATTAGTTTGTGTTTATTTTTGCTCCTTTTGAATGCATATAGTAAAAATAATATCAGGTCGATAAATTGATCTCATTTTTTTATTTTTTATTTAATTAATTTTAAAATAATTTGTGCAGATTTAGGGAAGAATATTATAAATTTAAATATTTATAAATTAGATTTAAAGACTTATCAAAGAACAGTATCGAAAGATAGTATGAGACTTGAGACTTCAAGACAATATACTATGATCAAGTTTATTGTTTTGACAATCAGATTTTATCTTTTTAACTTAGTATCGTTTTGTATACTAAAATTATATTCAGTATTTTATATATATATATATATTAGTTTTTAATTTTATATAAAAATATACAAATATGTCAATTAGAAGATATGAATCAAGTTATTCAAAACTTCTAAAAAAGAGAAGATTTGAAATTCAAATAAATTTTAAATAAAAGTATCATAATTTTAATTATTTTATTAATTTAAAAAATATCTCATTTTTTTAATTTGCTTTAGGCCTCCTAAAGTCTTAAGCCAACACTACTTACGTGAGTTAGCATACGGTGCATGCAATTGATTTTTTGAGATTTGTATTTGATGTCAATATGTTTTTTATTACCAATTTGTTATTGATTTAAAAGTAAAATTTAGACTCTTTGATTGATTCGATCACTTAACGAGTACAGTAACATACCAACATAGTATTGTTAGGTGTTTTAAGTATAAGTTATACTGATATTATTTAAATATTCTAACACATTATAAGTATTATAAGTATAGTTATAAGTGTGAATTATGTTAACAAATTTATTATCACAATTGAAAAAATTGTAGATATAAAATATAGTGACCCATCATATATGTTGTTACATGTGAATACTCAAGTATATAATATTTATAGTACATTTTTTATACATCAATAAATATGAAATATGTTACAATAATATTTAAATAAGAACATATTAAGTATGTCTCGTGAAACAATCATTTAACATCATTACTACTTTTTTAAATTGAAGTATATTTTTTAATCAAATTTTAAACAAGAAATTAGTGTATGTTCAGACTGGTAGCATTTTAAAATAAAAAATAATCATTAGATTAATATAAGTTAAGAAAATACTTATTATCACTTTTTTATCTTAATTTATACAATTCCAAAACAAGCAAAAAAATTAAAATATTAATTATTAGTTATATTTTGATTACTTAATTAAAGATAATTAAAATTTGATATTTTATTTCTATATATTAATTTCTACGAGTATTATTCTTTAGATAATTTTTATAATATAATATATTTTAATTATGATATTATTTAAAATATTTATTTTGATTAATGTTTTTCTAATTTTTATATTTTTTTATTTTGTTACATTAAGTCTTAATATTATATTTTATGTTTTAAAAAAACTATTTTGATGACTTTTTAACTAAAATGTTAAATATATTAATGGGAATGATTGATGTTCACTCACAGGTTTCTTAAATCTGAATTTAGAATTTAAAATTTTTAAAAATATTTATTTTAATATTTTTATGTTTTTAAAAATATTTATTTTAGTATTTTATGTTTCTTAAAATGTCTATTTTAGTATTTTATGTTTTTTTAAATTTTATTTTTATTTTTTCAATTAAAATGTAAAGTTGATGTGACTTTAGATGTGTGATATTGGATTGTAATAACATATCGTATTAATTTAAAAAGATATATACAAATTATAATTAATTAATTAATGAAAGTCTACATTGATATTAGGACATAAGATAAGTAATTATTTAATTATCAACTAAATAGACTACATTTTTATATTAAGACATGAACAAGTCATCTAAATAAATAATGAGAGTCAGATATTTGTACTAAGATATCTAACAAGTTATTGTATTATTAATAATTAATCACATTTATACTCAAATACTTAACAAGTCATTATCACTTAATGAGAACTCACATTTTTACTGAGATACCCACAAGTGGTTATCAAAGTAATGAGAGAGCCCACATTTGTAGTGAGATATCACAACAATACATTATCAATCAATTAATGAGAACCCATATTTGTTTTGACATATCTTGAACAAGTCATTATCAATTAACGATAGCTTGCATTTGGTATGAGATAAGATCTACTGTAATAAGCACTCATTATCAAAAGAATAAAAAATCACTCAATTATGGTCAATCAATTAAGCCAAATTTTGTGTGATAGTGATGTAAAATAGTCAAATAAATCAAGTAGTGTTAAGAATGTGACTTCATAGACAATCATATTAAATGGTTAATAAGATTATGTATAACCATACAAATCAATTTGTTTGTGGACTATTTGGTAAAGATTGAGACTCTCTCCTTACATGTATCTTTTTAGAAGATTGATCAAAGATTTCAAATAATGAGGAAACCTATTTAAAACTATAAAATCATTGAAACTAAAGCTCATTCCATTACAAAGAAAATGATGATAATAATATTTATATATAACACGATTGAAGAAACTTTGTAAAATTAAAAGTCAAAGTTTTTACTTATCCATAATAAGAACCTTGTGACATATTTATCTCCGTAGTGTTGTTGACTTTTTGAGATGTAATCTTAATTAATGTGATTATAAAGCCAAGTTTGTACTTTCTTTTTGTAACATAAAAAAAAACATCTAACAATAAGTTTTTGAAAGTGTAAAAATCTTAAGTCACTACGAAAGAGTAAGCATGAATAATAAAATTATATTTGATTTGATGCAGATGTTATTTTATAGACTTTCAATAAAGTAAATAAAATATAAAATAATTATTAATTATAATTCAGTGATGGATATTATTATAATTGAACTGTTATTTAATATTTATTTATCAAATATTATCGTTTTGATTTTATGGACAATTTATGTTTTAAGAATCAAACTCTTCAAATTTGGCTTACTTTGTTCATATAATGTAACTAATAACAATTTTTCTTCAATAATTTTTATAATTGAAAATCAAATTCTAGACCTTAGATTTGATACCAATTATTTAAAGTGTAACTCTTTTATTTATAAGTATAGCAATCCAAATATTACAATTTAATTTATTTGTAACTTAATTCAACTAACCTAGGACAATTTATATATCTTGTTAAACATATATAGTTAAGTAATAAATACATTATACATAGTTTTATTAAATATAGTAAATAATTATTTATGCAAGATACAATTTTAATTAATAGTTATTTTTAAAAATTTGGGCTTAGAAATGTTTATTATTATTTTTTTAATCAAAAAAGTAAAGTTGGTGTGAATATAGAGGTGTGATATTGAATTACAATAGCATATCATGTAGTTTATTTAATAATTTCAAAAAATTATACAAATCATAGTTAATTAATTAATAAGAACTTACATTTACACTAAGACACAAGATAAGTCATTGGTTAAAACACACATTTGTATTAAGATATCCAACAATTCATTTAATTAAATAATCAAATAATAGTCTATATTTGTACTAAGATATCCTATAAGTCATTACATCATTATTAATTAATGAAATCTATATTTGTACTCATATATGAGACAAGTTATTATTACTTTATAAGAGTTCACATTTGTATTGAGATACCTAACACATCATAAATAATTAATATGAGAGTTCATATTTATACAAACTGAGAATATTTCTTTGGACATATTTTATTGAGATCAATTTAATTTGTACACACTCTTTATAGATATCTTCCATTTTTCATTTAACTTCTTTGACATGATTACCTTAGTGACCAATGTGGTGTAGGTGATTTTCTTTATGAAGTTGACCTTTAAAAGCTTTCTAACCTATTGAATGATTACTTATTAATGTTGTTCTTTGAGTTTTCTTTTAATTTGGATTGTTAGGCTTATCCTAAGATAAGGTAGGGAAGGTAGATTTGAATTATGTAAGAAAATAAAGAATTAGTATGTTGATAACTATTAAACTAATTGGGTTCACATCACTTAGAATAATAAATTATTTTAAAATATAAGAAAATAAAAAGATGTTGAATTTATAAGAAGATTTTAAAGATATTTTTCTTAATAACTGGTATTGAAAATATTTTTATTTTAATAGTATGTTATTTATAATATTTTTTGAAATTAATAAATGAATATCAATCGTTCTCAACTTACATATAAAATCTTATATATTTAGAGAAAGTCCTTTAGTAAAAATGTTTGTTATTTGAAGTGTTGTATAAGAGCATGATTGTAGCCATAAGCATTTGTCAAAATTAATTTTGATGAAATACTTGTCAATTTCAATATGTTTGGTCCAATTATACTATACTAGATTATAGGTAATACTTACTACTGACGTGTTATTATATTACAATTACACATAGATGTCAACCTTTATTTTAAGGTCATTCAATTTGATTTCCATCTATAATACTTCACACACACCTTGATCATGGACTTACAATCCAACTTTTTCACTAAAATAAAATACTTTATCTTATTTTTACTTATCTAGTTACCAAAATTTATAAAAAAATATGTAATATGCAAATGTAGATTAATTTTTAGGTAAAAATTTTAATTTATTATTGATATGCGAATAATTTTTAAGATACTTTAGTATGAATAATATATATTTTAACGTAGAACTTTGATTCATTAATTCATTATCTTTAATCAAAATTAAAATATAGAAGGATAATAAGTAGGTTGGAATAAAATATAAAAATATGCATAATATATAAGTGTGGCTTATTCATATAATTTATACTTATTAGTACTTTGAGTTAGAGATTTTAGTTTTTGATGGGTTTACTTAGTTATTAGTTAAACACACACGTACCTATTACAACGAAGTCCATTTTTTTTTTTCAAAGGATTGGTGTAAACATAAACTTGAGCACCTTTTGTTCCTGATTTTATCCATAATTTTGCTGTTTTATATTGTAAAAAAAAATTATGTGGGTAAGAAATAAGTGCATTATCCATAGTTTCTTTTGAAAAGAGTAATTAATTATTTATGCAATATGACATTTAAATAAATAATTTTTTTTTTTTTAGAATTTGGGCTTTCGAAGGTCTCAAGTAAAAACGAAAATGGCGTCGCCCGGACTCGAACCGGAGACCTTCAGTGTGTTAGACTGACGTGATAACCAACTACACCACGACACCTTATTGATATAATTTTACTATTTTTTTATCTAAATATATAGTTTCAAAACTTAGTAAGAGCTCATAAGTTAATTTTCATAATTATAAAAAAAAAAAAATGATAATATGAATAAAAAAAATTATCTTGATAAAATGCTTAAAATCATGCGTAGATACAAGAGATATGAAGTTGCATGCATTACTAAACTAAAGAATTTTCATGAACTTATACAGCTTTAAAAACTTAACTAGTATATCTGATTCGTTAACTTATAAAATTTTAGATAACATACGTTTACTTAATAGAAAAAAAAGTTATTAACGATGTATAGGCATAATAAAATACTATTAAATACAATAATAACTAAGTATTCCAATTTAAAATTAAAGAAAAATAATAAATTACAATAAATTAATTTATTAGTACTGAATAAGATAAAATATTTTTTTCTTTTTTTTTTTTTTGTAATTAAGGATAAAACAAATACACTTTAAAATTTGCCAAATTGATTATACGAAAGACTTGTCTGTAAGAGTTCACGCCAGAATTTCTTGCTTAATTAAATGTCTTGCTGGGTGTTATATTTGATCCTCATTGGAATCAAATTAAATAAAGACAATATATTGATAAATCTAATTAAATTAATAATAGCTATGTTCCGTTAAACTCATCTGTTATTTTATAATTCATTACTTATTTGAAAGAATAAATATGTTTTTTGTGATTAAAAGCAAGTCATTTTTTATGATTTAAAAAATTGGATTCATTTTTCAATTCTTTCTTAAGTGTCTATAATTATGTAAAACGATATTTAAATGCCACAGATATATGATATCTAAATAGAGCTTCTTATAATCCAAAAATTCCATGGGTTAATATGACGACACTTTTTTCATAAACTGTTGCAATAATTTCATTTGGAAATTACCGAAATAGATTTTTTAAAAAAAGATACACGACTTTATTATTCATAATCTGTTATTACAAGCATGATTTTATTTTTTTAAATTAAAATAAATTCATGATGCAAAATATGATTTTATTTTATTATTATCTATAACCTATAATGATATATAAAGAAAATACCTTATGTTAATATACATATTTCGTAGGTTTTAATTTAACTTTATAATTGCCATTGTTATTTATCTTTCACGGTCTTCTTTACATTTTTTTAAATCACTCATATTCTCTATATCACAACACACAAACTGCTAAGTAAATATTTATTACCACCATTATTACATTTTTCTTAATTTAAAAAAAATATAGAGGCATGGATTCCTCTTTTTCACTGGTTTATTATAATAGAAGTCAAATGTTTTAAAGAAATATACCTTCAACTTTATTAATAAAAATGTTTTTATATTATTGTGAAAATAAAAATAAAACGATGTAGCTTATAATTGTATAATTATTATTATTATTTATTATTATTATGAGGATAATATTATTAATGTTAAACATAATAGTTATAAAAATAATAGTAAGTACAAAGCATGAGAGGTAGACTGAATAGAAAAGTAGCCAACCATTTTTAATGCTTCAATTTTCTACATATCAGGTTTCAAAGGTTTATAGAATCTTTCATAACACAATTCAATTCCAATTCAAGTTCCATATCTAACCTATTTTTTCTTAGTTTTAGGGTTGATGAAGAATATTGTTTCCATAAATTCTCAGTCAGCAACCATATTTAGTCCTATTTATTCTACAAAATTATTCCAAACCCACTTCATCTATCAGGGCACTGTTATGCCCCAGATTCATATTAATTATGTTTGGTGGTTGATGGATCCATAAACTATGTTCTTACCCATCCTTCATTGCCTCTGTGCTATTCTTTTGACCAGGTTTTCCCTTTAATTAATCAAATTGCTAATCATGATGCCATCAAACTTTCCAAATCACTCTACCTTTCTTATTTGTTTAGGTACATGTGTATGTCACACCATTAATGTACTATATTATATGATTCACGTGTCCTCTTAATTCATTGAATTTACATGCCCTTTGTCCTTTACCACATGTTCACCACAGGTGAAAAACATATAGACTAGTTCATAATTATATGACCCCTCTTCTACTTTAGTTTATGTGTTGATTTGTACTTTTCAATTGAGGTGAATTATGATTATGCTGAGAGAAAATCTGGTTTGTGACACCTTTTCTGGTTGTTACACTGTTAGTTTAACAGTTGATGTCATAATGATTCAAATGAGAGGTTATTGATCTTTGATATGAATGATAAAAGCAAATGATTTTGGCATAATGAAAGCAGTGACAGAAAGGTGTATTTGTTAAAGTGTGTCAGGGTTAGATTGATGTGGTCCAAAACTAGATCACAGATACCTACCAACAAGGTCCAGCACAAATCAAAGATAGATGAGTTCTTTTTAAGCATGTTAAAAGAAATTAGTGATTTTTAGACATTTTTCCACTTTCCAAGACCATTTTATGTGACTAGGCCAAATTTACAAGGGAGGTTGTAACAGAAACAAAGACACCTTTAACCTCCAATTATGGGTTTGGAGATACTTTTGGTGAAAAAAATTAGATAAAAGAGAGAGAACAAGATCTAATGGGAGCAACTACTGCTGCTTCTGCATTATTCTCATTATCAATTGTCTTCAACTGCATGGCCTACAGTGAGCATCCAAGGCTGCAGTTCCCTCTCATAGTTACATCAGGGACAAAAATCACAACAAAACAAAGCAAAATGGAACAGAACAAAAAAAAGGAGGGAGAGGAGTCATGTCATGCTGTCTCTTATGCCACTTCATGTGTGCAATCTTTTGTCCTTTTGTGTTGGTGTCCATGTCTGTGAAATGGTCCACCGAAAGGCAAAACTATAAAGAAAGCTAAGGTATAGTTTTCCTGAATTCACATGGAACAAATATAACTGGGAAGAATTCACATTGGATAGATAAAAGAATAGGAACTTTTCCAGATAAAGAAATAAAAATAAGAATTCTAACCAAAACATGTCATGTCATCTTTATTTACTAGTTAGTAATAATACTTATAACCCACTTATCTCTACCTTAGAAGTTAAAAACTATTTTTTTTTTCTGAAACTCATGTATCGAGAAACCAACTTGTGTCAAAAGATATTTTTTATATACATAGACTCAAAGATCACACTTCTAATCATCTGTGACAGTATCTTCACACAAGATTTTATGTTCAAAACAAAAATAATTTTTTGTGCACCAAATGTTGCTTACTTTGATACAAGACTGATACAAACATGTACATTCAATGCCATGAGAAATCAAATTGGAGAAATTTCTGCAGCTATTTGAGAAAAATTGTATGCAACCCTTTTTGCAATTCATTTGGAAAGAAGAGGAGAATCCAATCTTAAAAACTAGTGGTGAGTGTCTTAATTAAGACTTTAATACCATATTAAGTAACTCATTTTAATCAACCTGAGACTCTGATATTAAGATTAAAAGTTGACATAGCCTAATGAAGAAACCATCAAAGCGAAAAAACAAGAAACTGTTTTGCAATATTGCACTCTAATGAATAAGACTTTTCCTTTTGAAGATGTAAGATTCATCAATATGGTTTTGTCTCTTTCCTCATTCAAGAAGATTGTTCTCACAAGAAAATTAACAGGATATGTGCGCAAGATATAAACTCTGGATTCGGTAGTTCATGTCTGTCCAAAAGTAAAAGACTGTTTAAGCATCAATGTATCATGAATACGATAGGTTCCTATTGCAGAAGATTCCACCAAAAACAACCACCTTGTCATTTTGGTAAGTGAAAGATATTAGTAGATTACCAGATATCTGCAACAAACTACAGGTAAAGGTGGATGGAATCTATACTTAATATATTTATTAACACGCATGTTCACAAGGAATTTGATATGACCCTGAAAAGCCGTTTTGCTAACTTTGCAGTTCTTCACGACATAGAATCAATGCTAACATGCTAAACGATGAAAGTAGTTGTTGAATCATTCATAGTCTTACGAAGTTTGATGTAGAAAAGATTTACAAAGTAGTTACTTTCTATTTTAGTTATTTAAAACATTGAAGTTTTGTAATATAAATATCACTTATAGGTATAAAAACTCCTTTAACTATACACATCATTGTTAATACATGTTTCACCCTGTGTCTTCTTTTAAAATTTTGTTCAACATTATCCTTATTTTATAATCATTGATATTTTCGTGGAAGGGAAGGGACCAGTTTAGTGTTACATAGCTTCTGATGAATCACAATCATAACCAGCATTGGATTAATGAGCATTCAAAACATGTTATATTTCAACATAACAAAATTCAGTAAAAAAACATTAAAGAACATGTATTTCAACATAATAAAATTCAGTAAAACTCAATCATGAGTCAACAAAGGTGGCCTTTGATGGTGTGGTCTCAAAGACTATAGGAGAACAGGTCAAATACTTACATCCTAAAACTGTTGTCATACACAGAAAACCCAAGCAAAATAAACTAATGTCTTCTATTTTTGGTTTTTCTGGGGAAAATAGAGGGGACCTCAATGTGTTCATCAACAAAACTATGATGTCATCTTAAATTGGCACTCCCAATTCTGTTCAAGCTGCTGTTTGTGGTAGAATAGGCCTTGCTTCTAAAATCAGAATCCCTATCTGAACTAGGTCCTGCATCCCAAAAACCCTGAAGAGACCTTCTTGTGGAACCGTATCTCTCAAACTCAATTCTTTGCCTTGGAGCACTATGAGACCTAACCTTGGCTCTTGAAGATTCAGTATTTGACATGTAATTGGGATGACCAGAATAGCCACTGAAGACACTCCATGCACACTCACTCTTAGTCGGTGTGAATGGACCTCTCCTTGAACCACTTCCAAGTCCAGAGGAAGCAGAGAATGCATGAGGACTATCCTCAACATTTCTCAAAGATGCTTCTTCTTTTCCTTTGTGAAGTTTCAGAGAGCCAAAGGGTAGAGCCTCCCTTGAAGAGAGACTTGGATATAGAGATTTTGAAGAACGTTTCGATGGAGACTCATATACCACAAAATTGTCATTGTTGTAATCAGAAGACAAATAATGATGTGCTGGCTGAAATGAGCCACTACTGTGGTGTGAGTTCAAATGTGGCTTCCAAGTATCCACTTCAAGAATCTTGTCACTCTTCTCATCATCAAGGTGCCCATTTTTCAATGAACCATCTTTAGTTTGGCTCCAAGAATTTTCTTCCATCCAATTGTCTAGCCAATGGGAACCAAACCGGGCTTTCTCCAAGTCAACGTCTCTAAAATTTGCATTGGAACTACATCTCTGCAAGATGAAAATGGAGAATGAATTTAAAGGGGAAATCATGTTAATAGGTTCACCATCTAAACTTGTATTTGTAGGAAGAACAACGTGTACCTTGAGAATAGATCCATCAAATTTCGTACTATAGCCATAAAGTGAGTGCTGATAATCTTCAGGGACCTTCAATTTTTCAAAATGAAATATAAAAGACTCAGAAAAAAGATTAATGATTACATTACCAAAATGGCACTATCCAACCTAAAGATTATCTAAAGAAGCATGGTGTAGCACTAGTTTAATTTGCAACATGTTGCTTTGTACAGGGTGGGAAAGCTATGATGCAAAAGATTCCTAGTTGCCACATTTGGGGGATGACAGCAAAAAGAAAAATAGAGAAAGAAAAGTACATTAATAAAGATAACAAGTTTGAAGAAAGTAAGATGCCATCAAAAAGCCTCTCCAACAAGTTATTAAGATAAAGATCATCATGCCATGCCAACAATTAAAAGAACAGAAATTTATATGTTTGACTTTGCTTACAGGGTAATAAGAAAGTGAAGACTTGAAAGAATGCATATTATCAGACAAGTTCCCTCGTGTGGCACGCGCCCGAGACTGCAGTCGCACCAAAGTCTGCATGCGCCTCAGCATATCTGTAGTTTGCTTTCTCACAATGTGGCCTCTCACCAATGCTTGCAACTTCACCAATGCTTTAAGTGCTCTCAAAGCCCTCCTTGCCTTCCAAATTCATACCAAGAATATCAGTAAAAGTTAAAACTTCCATCAGAATTTTTAAGAGATTTAAAGAAGACAAAAACATAATCAAAAGGATAACAACATAGTTACGTAGTTATAAAAGAATTTAGTTAGAACAAATTAACATGTAAAGCTCATACAATGCCATTTGATCCTACATTGCTATGCTACTATGACATGTTAAAAATTAAGCTCACAATAAAATAAGCATACCCTCAAAAGATGGGAAATAGATGAGCATGGAATGTCAGAAAGTTGAGGAATATTAAAATGAAAAAAGACATGAGAAAGTGGGGGAGGAGATTGAGGTTGATGGGTGTAATCATAAGTAAACATAAATACACAGTGGAAAGTCATGCATTATTGATGCTTTTGTATGTTAATTGAAGCTTCCAATGTTGCATGCCCCACCATGGTAGAACAGGCACAAAGTGAAAATTTAAGTTCAACGAACGTTGTTGCCTTAATGCTACTTTCAGTTTCTTTTACAAACAAAACAAAACATCACAGCCTAACTGCTGGTCCGTGTGTCCTCAAAAGGAGTAGCTTCCTCTCACGTGAAGGTGAAAAACAAGGTGTAAAAGATCACTTTTCACTTTAACCCTCTTAAAGCATGGCTTTTCACTTTCGGCTTCTCATTTGTCAACCCCAAGAAGAAGCACACAAGTTTAACACATTGAATGTACCTTTCTTTTATTATGTGAAATATTTCTATATAGAAAAAAAAAAATCACACCTTGAGAATCAACCCTCAATATTTCAATCAATGCACACCATACCATACCAAGCCAATAAAAAAAAAGACAGTACTTTGAACTTGGCAGTGACCCTGCAGAACTCAGGTCCATGACCTACGAAATGGGTTGAAGCAGGGCCACTTCACATTTGGTGTTGTTTTTTGGGTACAAAGGGTCATTCTACAATGGCTCACCAAAATGTGGGGCTCACTCATATTCTGACTCCCACAGGTTACCCTTTTGTCCATTTCTCGAAACTTTCTTGGTCCCTTGATCCTTGTATTGTCACACAATACAGTCCCAAAACAAGGTCACTTTGATCTGAATGCAGAATCTCATAGCACCAGACACCACTCTAGGCTCACACCAACCTCTTCTCAAGGACCCAGATCACACATAAGCATCACCCCACCAAGTACACGACAGGACACAGAACAGAACACACCCCACATCACAAAAGTGACGCAACACATTAAAATTGCAGCGACCACGTGATGATGCGAAAACATGTGGCAGTCAACAGCCATAACATTGAAAACCAAATCAAATCTGCTTTAGGCCTAAAAGATTTGGAATTCAATACCATCCAAAACTAAAAATCCTTAATAATACGAGAAACTCAATTAATTTAATTTTTCTAAAGAATTTTTAAATTTTCGATTTTCATATCTCAGGAAAAAAAAAATTCTAAAAATGAAATTTCACCCTCTTAAAAATTAGTAAGCACCCAAGTGGGATTTTTATTTTCCTCTCCTATAATGCAAACATTTACAAGTGGGTTTCTGTAGATTTGTCGGCGGAACCCAAAATTCCTCTAAAAATGAAATTTTTTAACAATTTGTTCATAATTATCAACCATAGTAGGATTTTATTAAAAAATATTTAAAAAAAATTATTGGAAGCAGAATGGCACGAGTGTTGTGATTTGTGAGAGGCAACAAGTTTCTTTGGATAGGTGAAAAGTGTAGAAAAAAGAAACTTCGTTGAAAATGAAGCAATATTTAACCAGTGTTTGTTTCCCGAGAAAAAATAATTGGGAAAAAAAGCACTGGGAATCAGAGTCAGAGAGTCAACAAATTTGAAATTAGCTGACACGCTGTAAACGTGGCAGAAAATTTAAAAACGAAATTCACGACCCTTGTCATAGGAATCAAATATTTTTCAATAATAGTCAATTCAATAGTAAAAAAAAGTGTACTTTTACTATTTTTTAAATAACTGGGCATAAAAAAAATCTCTGAAATACATCATTACTCATGTTAGAGTTAGATTCCTCTTATACTTTCAACTCTTTACGAATATAAAACAATTTCATTCAATTTTCAACATTTATAACCTTGAACAACGGAACATGGCTATTTCACTTCCCAAACATAATTAAAAAAAATACGAATCGAGTTAAATTTAAGTTCCATGAGTATAACAAGAATTATCATTCCACCACAGATGGTGTGATGCATAAAAATAACAAAATTGGTAACTTTTGCTATTATTAACTTGAAATTATTTAAATTAAATGGTAGCAAAAATTAATTAAATTAAAGAAGAATAAACTATATTAGTGTTTTTTTTTACTTAAACACAACATTCTTTTTTACTAAGAAAAAATTACCAACAAAAAAATAAAACGAGAGTTTCAGTTTTTTCACATACCAAGTAACCTCGGAACGCCGACTGAATCTTCACGGCGGCGGCGGTATCCTCGGCCGCCAGCCGCCGGTGAGACGCCGTGGCAGGTCTTCCGGCGGCAGGCCCATTGCCGCTGGTCAGCCTCACGACCTCGGCTGCTGCGTGGGCGGCGGCGAGAGCGGCCTCTGCAACGGCGGCGGTAGCCGCGGCGACGGCGATGGCATGCTTGTTGGCGTCCAAGGAGTCGGAGAAAGGAGCAGAGGAAGTAGAAGGGTCAAAGTTGTTGTTGTTATGTGAGGGCAACGTGGTGGACTTGTACCTCGTACTCTGTTTCACGAAGTTCCACGTTTTCTTGTCCTTGGCGGGTTTGGGAGCTGAGCCGTCGGAGGGTGGCGGATTGTGGTGTTTCTTGGCGCCGAAGAGTCGCCGGAGAAAACCCATGAGGAAATTCAATGCATTGAGAAGAAATGAGAGAAAGAGAGAGAAGAAGATAAGAGTGTGGAAGGGAAGTGGTTGAAGAGAATGAGAAGGAACAGAACACTTAAATGGACCAGTTTGGAACATTGCACATTTGGAAATAATTTTTTATGTTTATATAAATAAACATGGGATAAATTATTAATTTTTTTAATATTTTCGAAAAAAAATAAAATATTTATTCTAGGAATTACAATATTTTCTAAGGTTGTTAAGAAATGTATTTCAACGGATAAAAAATTAAAAATGTAAGATTAATAACTCAAAAGATGCGGCATATATAGTTCCATAATATAGCGGTAATAATTTTGTTTAAGAAAAACATTTTTATTAAAAATATCTTTAAAAACACTCACGTAAAGATTTAGATTTATGATATAAACGTATTTTTTAGTTGATCAGTAAGATGAAAGACTGATTTTGATATAAAATTATATTAATATCACCTAAATTTTGAGTAATTTTTTAGTTAAAGCATTATGAAAACTATTTTGTTAATTTTGTTATTTTAATAAAATTAAATTTGATCTGACTAAAATTTTAAATTTTATATACGGCGTTCTGTTATTTAAGTGCGAATGTAAGACTCATAGTACATAAAATTTAATTTCAATACGTTATAAACTTATTTTTTTTACATTATCAATTAATAAAAACATCTTTAAAATATTTTTAATGTGAATTTTTGTAAAAATGATGTTATTTAGTACGAGAAGGTTTCATATGAAAAAACACAAAATGATTTTTGTAGTTACAAAATCTACATGACAATCCAGGAAATGATGTCATTAAACAGGTTTACACTTTAAATTAAATTCTAAATAATATTTATTACTTGATTTAAAATGGTATCTTATTATATTTAAAAAGTTTAAAGAAGGATTAATCGGCCTTACACAACAGCTCATTCCAAAAATTTACATCCATTATACTCATTGTAATTTTTCAATCAAATCCTTTATCACATTAATAGTAATTTTGATTTGTTTAAAAAAATACACTCAAATAAAAGATAAAATAAATATTTTTAAATCTTAAATCATATTAAATAATTAATATTAATTTTAAATATGATAATTTGATACATAAATTAACATTTGTACATATTTAGATATGTGTATTTTAAAAAATAATATTGCTTTTAATAATAATCATCGTCATAATATTTCACGGTATGAAAAGTGAGTTAACGATAATCTATAATATTAATAACAAAAAATTTTCTTTTTAGTGTATATAAATTTTTACTATTTCACTCTTTGAATAGCTATTTTGTTAAATTAAAATAACTACTTATAATAAAAAAATTACTTACAAAATAAATAAAAACTACTTACATTAAAATTATATATGTATATATATATATATATATATTAATATTATTTTTATAAAATTATATGTATATATATATATATATATATATTTAATTAATTATTTGTAAAATAATAAAGTTATATATTTTAATATTGTAAAAAATGTAAATAGACGTGTCTGTTTTCGTTAGTATTAATATAATAATAAATAAATAAATAAATAACACCTTAAAAGCAAATAACAATAATTGTAAAATTATAGCACAAATTTCGATAAAATGGAAACAGTTCAAATAAATCACCTTGAAATATATTAGACACACCAGTGGAGAATGAAATCTAATTAATATGTTAGTTGCAACATTTTATTTTATTTGTGACAAAGTACAATATTTTGTCTCATTCAGTGTTTCTTCTAATTAATTTTCATCTACCATGAGGTTGATAATACCCCAAAAGCTATAGTTACCTTCCTCAACCATAAAGAAAGAATTTCGAACCTCGTAATGAATATTTTTAACTATAAACAAATAAACCGTGTTAATTATGTCCCAGAAGAAACTTCATATTGTAAAAAAATTTGATCATTGAATATGGTGAGTTAATCCATTGGTGATACAACAATTTAAAGAAATTTTTGTGATCAATATTTGCTGTGAAAAAAAAAAATCATTGGGACAGTAACAAGTAGAAAACACCAAATGTTTATTTTATAAATGAGTAAAACCTAAACTAAGAGCATTAATGCAGCCTCCTCAACCTTATTAAATATTGTTCCCTCATTATTATTATTAATTCTGTTGAAACATAGAAACTAGACCACAATTAGACATGAGTTTGGCAAAGGAAAGCAATGCTAACATTAGTGAATAATTAATTAGCAAGTACAAATCTTTAATTTGGCCCTTCTTCATAATTTTTTTTTTTTGTGAAACATATGGAAATTCCATGATCTTTTATATAAATAAGTTTCAAAGTGATCATTGGTAAAAGATTTTTGTGATAGGGAGTATATTGTAGAAATGAATGCGAAATTCCTAGGTTGAGGTATTGAATTGAATGGGTAAAGAAGGTGAAACCATTTATTTGTAATGTGTGGACTTTAATGAAAACTAAAGTTTTTATGCATATGAAAGCAAGAATTTAAATTGGGGAATGAGTCTACTTTTGATGGCATGAGGAGGGGCTGTTGGTCTGATTGGAGAATTGGACCCACGTGTATTAAATAATGAAAACAACTAATAAGAAATAAAAGATATTAGAAAGAAACTACAGTAGAAATAATTTGGAGATTTATTTTAATGATCTATAATAAATATGCACTAGTTATTTTGTATTCTAATATCCACCACAATTCTTGGGACATTAGTATGAATAGTTATTTGAAATCAAACATGGCAGCATAAAACTATAGTAGAAACTAGGTAAGAACACAGAGGAAGGTTTTTGCAACAGTATTTGTACTATCTTGTGTAATGTGTCAAAGGTACACCATGAACTTTTCTAAGTGTTATATTAAATATTACAGAATTAGCAAGTATAAGAGAATGCAAATTTAATATAAGAGAAGCAAGGAGAAAGAATGAAGGTGTGATTTTTGGAGGAGAGGTGAAATATTTATTTATAAAAATAAAAACTTGATCTATATAATCATATCCTTTCACGATGTCTAAGTTAGGTGAAAAAAAAGACCATGTTCACGTAAACAAATAACAAACAACGTTCCATAAACAATAATAAGTTCCCATGATAGCGGAATAGGTACGTAAAAAACGAAAATAACAGCGGATGAGAGGATAAATAATTCATGTACAAGATAATGAACAGTGAAAAAGAAAACTATTTTACTTGTTCACCAAAAATGGAATACAAAGCGGTCCTATTAAGTAAAGCCCACTGCAGAAGATAAAACCCAATAGTCTCCATTTAAGTTAGAGGATGAAAATCTATCCTTTCAAGCTTGAAAATAAGTTGAAAATAATGAAATTGAACTTAATTTGATTCAGTGTTCTAATATTGTCTGCTTATTGATATGAGCTTTTGATAGAAATAACATGGAATAAATCTGTTTTTAATTTTTCTCCGATAATATGGCAATTTATATTTATATGTTTTGTATGTTTATGGAGGACTAAATTCAATGCTATGTAGTGCACGACTTGGTTATCATATAACAAATTGGTAAGATGAACAGTGTCAACTCGAAGATCATGAAATACAAACAAACGTAAACTTGGCTATCACATGATAAATTGGTAGGATGAATCGTATCAACTCGAAGATCATGGAGAAGGAACGTAAGTCACTGTAACTCACGTACACTAATGTCTGATATTCTGCATTCTGCTTCAGATAAGGAACGAGAAACAATCCTCTGTTTCTTAGCTCTCCAAGAAACCAAAGACAATCCTTAATATACACAATAACTGGTAGTGGATCTTAGTGTAAGAGTGCTGGAAGCCTAACTGAAATTACTGAACGCCTTCAAGTACATATCAGATTCACTGAGAGCAGGAGACCTTTTCATATACCTTAGAACGCGGTTGATGGCTTTGTGGTAGTGAATAATTGGAGACTGCATAAATTGACTTAGAAATTGAAGAAAAAAATTTATATTAAACCTTGTGTTAGTAAGGATGAGTAGTCTTCTTACAATTCAATGATAAGACTTTTCCTTATGAATAAAACCATATTGTTCAAAACACAAGCTTTATATTCTTTATTATGGGAGTAGAGCAAGGTTTGGCAACGAGGATCCTACAGTCAGCTAAAATATCCAGAGCAGATTTTCTCTAGCTTATATGTAGAACTTTCTTTGATCTTATCACTTCCAAGCCTAAGAAGAAACTTAATTGGCCAAGATCTTTAATTTTGAAGTTCTCATTTAGAAAATTCTTAACTTCATCCATATGATTGAGATTATCTTTGACAAAAATAATATCATTAACATAAATCAATCAAATAATGAAGAAAATGATAGTTTTCTTTGTGAGGAGAGAGTGATTAGACAGAGATTGAACAAAACCGATATTATGCAGATAACCAATCAGCTTGACATACCACTTACTTATATCTTACTTCAAACTATATAGAAATTTTATGAAATGACACACTTGAATGTGTTTCTCAACATATAACTCTTGAGATAAGTCATATATAATTTTTCATTCAAGTCATATATAAAATTTAAAAAATAAATAAATAAATAAATAAAATTTAACATCCTCAAGTAATTGATAAGAGAACGTGTACAAAAAGCTTGAATAAAGACCAGAATTTTCATGTTCACAAAATTTACTACTTTTTTCTATCTACTTTACATGTATATGAACAAAAATTTAATATATAAATCTTGTGAGAAAACTAAAGAATATGAAGTTGTTAGCTTTTAGAAAATGTATAAGATAAACTGAGACATTTAAAAATCTATTTTACCTTCTAAAGTACTTAAACAGTCGTAAATAAATAATAAAAAAAATTAATGGTAATATTGAAGGATATAAAAAAAGAAAAATGTAATTAGCTCCTCATAAAATCATAACATGGAAAATACATTTTTTCTTGGTATATATATATATAATACATTAGGAAATTTGTGTAATCTACTGGGCTAAAAAAGTGGCTCCTTCATATTGGCCCAGTATTATTTGAAGATGTTAACTAAGTCATTCTTCCTGCGCCTTCATAATTCAGCAAAATGATCATAATATTTTTAATAAAAATTAAATAAATCCTACACTCTCTCACCTCTTAATTCAAAATAAAAAAATTATTCTAAATAATATCATTTAAAATATAACTTATTTTTAATTTAAGTTATACTATCCAAAATACAAAATTGTAATATAACAATTGTATTTTTAATATATAAAATAAAATAAATTTTATATTGTATAATTTAGAATATAAAATAAAAATTGTATTTAAAATTAGTCAATCTAAAATATAAAAAATTATATTTTAAATTATATAATCTAAAAAAATAATTTTAGTATTTTAAAAAATATGGAGTGTATGAAGAAATCATGAAGATACAGGAGGAATCACTCTGTCGACATAAACCCACAATTAAAACTGATTGGGCCTAATGCAAAAATCATTTATTTATTTTATTCCACTTGTTTGCATCAAATTCACTATAAAATATTTCTACTTTAGTGCCAAAGTAATTTGGCACAAAAATGTGACTAATATAACATATGACCGCGTCATCATCCGTGGTTAACTATAAGCTAAAAGTGCACTATTTTTAATAATTATGAATTCTAAAATTACTTTTGTACTAATAAATTTCTCTCACACATCTCATGAAATCTATATTATATTTCATAGAAGAATCAGTCCTATAATAAGTTCACTTGAGATAGTCATGTTAAGAGTTGTATGAGAACAAATAATTAGTTTTCCGAAGATGTAAAGTTACAAAATATGTCTTTTCTTGTTTTCATTTTAAAATAGCATTGTTATGAAACATTGGTTTTGAATTATGTTTTGGAAAATAATTAAAATTTTAGTATAAATAAAAATTACTCTTTATATATGTTATTACAAGATCTTGATTCCTGATTAATCTTACCATGCTTGAAGGATTTTAGTTTCTTTCAACCGATCTTAGTTTGTCTCCGTCCTTGAACTTGTAATTGCAATGTAAAAAGATGGGATTTAGGTTCAAAATTATTATTATTATTTTTTAAAAAATTATATTGGTTGAGGCTAAATTATTTTAATTATTTAATATTTTGTCATTCCTTAAAATGAAATTTAAGGAGGGAAGTGTTATAAACATGTTTGTGCTATAGGTAACAATAGTGATATTTGTTTTAAGTATTAATTTTATTTATTTGTATAGCTTAATGTTTTGATGCGATATGTTAAGTTAAAATTAGTAAATAACAATTGTTTAACAAAAATACTAAACTAAATTAAAAAACTCCCATATTTATTTGATTGCATTCATCTCCTTTTGTCATATACAATAACAAAAAGTGTTAAAAGCAAGTGACAAAGTGATATTAGGGATGAAATATAAGAGAAACCATATAGCAGATAGAAGGGTTTCTGCATTATTCTTCTAGTGATTTCCACTTGATATTCATCAATTTGCACCTGCAGATTAAGATTAATGAGTAATCACATTCAGTAATAAGAATAGGAAGAACTTGTTGAAAACATCATAGAAAGAAGAAAACAAACAATTTCTGTGGTAACATAAATGCATGAAGATATTTCACTTGTTACTTGTGTTTCATGTGTTGATGAACAAGTTTAGCAGAAGAAGAGTACCACAAGTGAGAGACTGTATTTGACACTGAGAAGGGAGCTGAGAAGCAATCCTGAGAGTGTTGCAGAGGCAATCAGGGTCCATAGCTTGGAGTGCATTGCAGCATGAAGCACTTGGCTTGGTGTTGGATGCACCAGGCACCACAAAGGGTGCACAAACATTCAGGTTGGTCAACTCGGCTGTGCAGGCACTGCTCTGTGCCCTAGCCATGAGGCTCAAATTTGCCACAACTAAGAGGACAAACAAGGCAAGTTGAGACCCTGAGACAGATTTTGGTGCTGCAGCCATGACCTCAAATAGTTGAAAGAGTTTGTGATTATATTTGTTTACTACTCTCACTGTATGTGTGTATGGTTTGGATGGTGCAATGTCTCTATTTATGGTGAAGTTTGGAGAAGCAAAAGGGTTGTTCATTTTGTGAGGCATATCTACCTTGAGGTTTTCTGCTCACAACATTGGTGTTGCATGGCAACTTAACATGAGGATCATCATCTGTTCAATCTTTTTTCCTCTCTTTCTTGGCATATATTGTTATAATGTATCAAATTTATGCTTATTATGAATGTTTTTAAACTTTTTCCTCCTTATTTATTAACAATAACACGTATTTATAATATTTAATTTAGACAAATAAGAAAAGCAAATTTAATACTTCATGGAAACTATAAAATAATGCCTTGTAAAAAAGAACACTAATTTCTTCTAAACTATGGAAGAGGGGCTAACATAGTTTCCATCACTTCAAAACATATCATTTTATTTTTTTTATAAATCTTATTTGTGTTCCTTTATTTTATTGGAAATAAACTTTTAAATTAGATTTTTATAGTAGATAAAAAAATTATAGTGTTTTTAAAGACAAAAATCAGTTAGTGATTATAATTAATATTTTATCATTATTTAATATTAAACATTTAATATTTTGTTTTTTTTACAATCATTATAAATATTAGTAACAATTTCTGCCTGCTTTTTTTTTGTCATTATTAAATGAACACAAAATAAACACTTTAAAGAAAAAAAGAAGAGTGTTTTTAAATTAAAAAGGCATAAATAAAGGAAAAGGTTTTTGAGAAAATTAAAAATGAATATATAAATTTTTGAAAAGAAAAAAACAATTTTACACTTTAAAAATATATTAATAACAAAAGTTTATAATGTGCTTCCAAATTTATAGTTAATCAATGTATACCTACTTACTAATAAAGAGATTGAAGTTCTTTTGATTGAGTTTCTCACATATCAAAATAAATCTTTACCATTATCATATATTACTTAAAAATCATAGATTTTAAAATTTCATAAAATATTTATAATTGATTCTTTTTAAATTATAATTCAACTTATACTTCTTATCATCTTCCTCTCTTCAATCATTATTATTTTAATTTCTACTTATATTCTTAAATTGTTGAAATATGAAAAAATTGTTAAAAATGAAGGAAATTGAAAGAAAAATTTGTGAAAAATTGTGAGTGATTTATTAAGTGTAATAGATAAGAAAAATGTTTTAATTAATAAAATTGTAAGATTATTATTTTTCTTTCGTGTTTAACATGAATTTAGAATAAATAATAATAATTTTTTATATTTACTACTCACATTTGGTTAAAACATTATGATTCCCAAATTTGATCGAAAAGAACTAAAAATTGTCTAACATCGGTCAATATATCTAAAAAATGTCAATATACATGTGAGAATAAAGTAGCAAAGAAATAAGAAGAACGAGATATTAAAAAAGTCAAAAAAGAGCATAACTAAACAAGAAAAAAAAGAACAAATAAAAAAGTAATTTGAAAGAATAAAGACAGAAGAATAAAAATAAAAGTATTAGAGGTTCAAATAAAGCAAATAAGCATGTGTAGTCTTAGAAATTAAAAAAAACCCAAAGAAATAAAGAATTAGATGAAACAATTTTGAGAGAAACTCCATTATTATTGGAATTCATTATTGGAATTCCTTTAGTTGACGCCACTCATGTATCAAACTTTCATATCATCACTTGTAATAATTGCATTTTCTAATTTGTAGGAACTAACTTGTGAAGTTTCTAATTTCAAGAGATTGGGTCTAATTAATCATAATTAACTTTTATTAATCTTAAATCCTAAACTTTTTCTATCCTTTCATAGTTGAGCTTTAATTTTATAAAAGGAGATCTTCTCATTGTAAAACACACCTAAGGTGAATGAACTAAAGTTTGCCTTTAAGATAATTTTGAGAGAATGAGTTTTTTCTTTTCTTCTTTTTGAGTTCTTATATTAAAAAACTTTTTCAAGGAGTGAGTCTTCCACTTATCTTTAAAGTTCTTTTTAAGATTAAGTGTTTTTACCATCTTCCTTTCTTCAATCCATTCACCTTTTAATTCCTTTTTGTTTTCTAATATTCTTACATTGTTCAGTGCAATTTTTTTCATAACTTCCATTATTGCGCTTTATACATATATTTTGGGACGATTTTTATTCTTCATCTTCATTTGAATTGATTAAGATCTTACTAAACACCTACAATCCACAACTAAAAACAATATTATCATTCAGAATTTGAAAACAAAGTCATTTTCGTCTTTTTAAAAAGATAAGTTCCCCTACAATCCATAACTAAAAACAATATTATAATCCAGAATTTGAAAACAAAGTGGTTTTCATCTTTTAAAAAAATAAGTTATTTTTTTTCTTATTTCATTTCGTACGAGTGAGGATACCGAAAATTAAATTCACTCTCTTTTATATCTTTCTACACATTAAACACAAGATTCTCCTACTAATCTATCCAAATGAATGGTACAGACTCAGATACAAGTATAGCCTAAAGGATCAAAATTTGCTCGTGGTTCTTGTAGTTTTAAATATTTAATGTTTCAAAATTTTTATCACAGTAGCACCCTTTTCAAAAATAATACCATAAATAATATTTTTCCATCTTTATTTTTCAACATAAAATTTTTAACTTCTACTTTTAAAACCAATCAGAATTCGAATTTCGGAAACCGAATTCTAAAAAGTTTTTTTTTTTTTTTAAGTTTTATAAAAAAAATTGTTTTAAATAAAATAAAGTAGGAATTTAAAATTTTTGTATAACTTTTTTATTTGAAAAGTATGAAAATAAATAAAAATATTATAAATGATTTATTGGAGAAGATTACGAGAAACTAATTTTCAATTTTTACTATATAAATAATATTTTAAAAAATTAATTAAAAATGATGAGAACAAATTTAAAAATATTTGAGAGAGAAAAAGTTAAACTAAAGTTAAATATAATTTGGTTTAAAGATAAAAATTTTAATTTCGGTATTGGTACGGAAAATAAAGATGGAAAATATTATTTATAGTATTATTTTTTAAAAGGGTATTAGTGTGGTAAAAATTTCCAATGATTCGCATCCTTCTTTGCATGCCTTATACTCCAAACAGGGAAATGACTCAATGGTACATCTTCATATATGTAGTTATGTTCATATTTTTTCTCTTAAATCACAATATTACAAATAAAACATGTATTAAATTTTTTATGTGGATTATTCTCCATTTCTGCAATTATATTTAAAAAAAAAACTATAAAGGCATATGGCATTTATCCATCAACACATTATTTAGATAAATAATTTTATTAATATACCAAATATTATTCATGCAAACTACTGCGTTTGTATGGATTACAGTTTATAATAATTTAACTCTCATTTGATATAACCAACAGAAATAATTTGAATTTCTTCCACAATTTTTTTTTTTTTTTCAGTTCCTAAACAATATATCTTAACCCAATATATTTTACAACAAAAAACTAAACACAATGTATATAAAAAAAAAATCTAAGTATATAAAGTTATTAAAATACACTTGACCGACCTAAAACAACTCAAAATAATATTTTATATAAGTTAAAATAATTTCAAATTAAACATTCACTCATTTAACCTATAACATAAATAGACTTGAAACGAATGTCCAGCATAAATTGATAAGTCAATTCAGT
>Ga0099824_1002319_pt1 | contig 27778 bp, 7 predicted proteins | sample SiratrowhiteBW_FD_76837 | JGI IMG/M metagenome (GOLD analysis project Ga0099824, IMG submission 76837) | Root nodule microbial communities of legume samples collected from California, USA - Siratro white BW | ecosystem: Host-associated > Plants > Roots > Nodule | place: USA: California...
TATTATTATTATTATTATTTATATTAACATTATTATTATATGTTTTTTAATATATAGAATATTATTAATACTTCTATTCATATTATTTATATTTACATTAATAATATTTTTAATATTACTATAATTATCAACATTATTTATATTTATATGAAAAATAGTTTTAATATTATTAATATATTTTTTATATTATTTTCAGTTATATTAAAAATATTTGTGATATTATTATTAAGAATTATTATTATTATTATTATTATTATTATAATAGTTAATAATAATATTATCAATAATGTTATTACTATTAGTGTTAACATTAATATTCTTATTTCTAATATTATTATTATTATTATTAATGTTATTTTATTACCTGTATTAATATTATTAATAATATTAGTATTTTAAATTTTATTAATTTATTATTGTTATTATGAATCTTATTAATATTGTTTTTATCAATATTATTCATATTATTTATATTATTGTTAATATTATTATTGTCATTTTAATAAAAATGATAATAATATTATTATTAATGATAATAATAATAATAATAATAATAATGATATTAATAATATTAAAAATCATAATCATAAATATAATCATAATAAGAATAATATTAATAATAATAATATTATCATATAGATTGTCTGGCGCAGTGATTAAAGGCTCCCTTCAACATTCAAAGGTTTTGGGTTCAACTCCTCCTGATTGTAGTTTGGTAGTAATTTTATTAATATTTGTAATAACATTAACAATAATCCTAAATAATAAGAATAATGATAAATAATAATAAATAATGAGATAAGTAGAAGAATATAAAATAATATATTATTAATAAATAAAATAAGAATAATAATAAATAATGAGACAATTAAAAATATATAAAAATAATCTTGATAATCATAAATTTTAATCACGGATCAATATTAGTGGGTAATATAAACTTATACCCACGGAATAAATTTTGTGGGAAACACGTCGGATCAATATTAGTGGGTAATATAAACTTATACCCACAGAATAAATTTTGTGTGAAACACGAAATTGAAATTACCTATCAATAAAAGTTGGTGGGAAATTTACCTACGACCTTATTACCTACGGATTTTGACCCGTCAGTAATCCGTGGGTAATGTCTGATTACCCACTGATTTTGGTCATTACCTACGGATTTTGGCCATAGGTAAATCCAATTTTTTTGTAGTGTCAAATAAATAAGTTCACACATAGAAGCACATAAAAGTGTTAGACTATCTAGTGCAACAAGAACAATACCGCATAAAGTAAGATTAAAAGTACACGTGATGAGAAATGATTATATATCTATTGAGTAGTTCTCGATAAACACATACATGAACTAAAAATAGTGATTCACAAAGTATTATAATAAATCAAATGATCAAACAGATAAGAGCAAATTATAGATTACAGAGTTTAGTTTTCTTGAACATTCAGAACATTGGAAAGACTGCACTATATAGGCTAGTAATGACATAAAAAAGACTATAATAGGATAGCATAAAGTCTTAATTAATGATCAAGCATAACCATCTAATATCAGTTTAGGAACAAACATTATATATTAGACTGTGTAGTAGAATAACATGACACAAGGTATTTTCAACAAACTTCACCTTCATTTGACTCTTTTTTGAACACAAAATGTCAAAAGAATTTCTACCAAGAATCAACATTCAACAAATTAAAACACTGCATAAGCTTGCTTTGAGGAACGTGATTGGTGAACGTATTAGCTAAGTTCTCCTTTATACCAATCTTATGCACTTCAACATGTTCTTTAGTGCATAGAAAGTGATACATGATGTCAATGTCTTGGTTTGCTTGTGATGAACTTGATCCTTCAGCAAGAAAATTGCACTAAGACTATCACAAAAGATAATATACCTCTCCTAGGAAAACCCTAATCAGCAGTTAAAGCCTTCTGCCAAATTCCTTCCCTTGCTCCCTCTAAAAGAGCCATATATTCAACTTCAATAGTAGACAACACTAGTGTTAGTTGCATAACTATTTTCCAATTGACTAGCACGCCTCAAATTTTTAAAGCATAACCAGCAATACACGATGTTGCATTTTGGTCACCAATATAGTCTGAGTTTGAATATCTAGAGTACACTTAATGTTACTCTTGTAGATGAGTCCAACATTAGATGTACCCTTAAAGTGCTTGAAAATATGTGATGGAGGACCATCTATGAAGCAACACAGTGAGCTCTTAACAAGGTCCATAGTGTGATGTCCCAAATTAATTAATAAAATGAAACGAAGGATTCTATTTTTCCTTAACCAATAATTGTTATACACTTCATTATATATATATATATATATATATATATATATATATATATATTATATATATATATAGATATATATATATATATATATAGATATATGTATATATACATACATACATACAGTGGAAGACAAAGATATGTATAAAACTTAACAAGTGGAGAAATCATTCAATAATTAAAATATAAGAATTTAATATAATAGATTTCAAATACTATACATATATAATTTTTTTCTTTTAGTTTCTTTTTACTAAGATGATTGGCCGAGAGGCCGAGAAACCGAATGGCCAATATGTATAATCATATTTTTTTTCTATAATAAAACACATTTATATTTCATACCATCAATTTGTACAATATATTACATAATCACATTAGCTATACATATATTTTACATGACTACTAAATTTACTATACAAAATCATTACTTCACTGAAAGTCTATATGTGTATATTTAAGATATACAACACTTAGGATTACATCATTAACTTAAACTATACATATAATGTACAGGAGTACAGTACAATACTTTCTATAACATTAATTACATATTACATTATTCTAATCTTATTTTATTTACAATGAAAACAGATTAACTATCGGATTATTGCACATTGTAGGAGGTAGGAAGAAAGTTACAATTACAAGACCATCCAACACTAGAGGGACATCCTCAAACTATACGAAGTATGATTTCTTGAGTTGCACTAATATGGTTTGTTGTGAAATTGTTAATTCTTGTGAACTCATTCATTCTTGAACATTCTACAAAACTGACTTTTTTACAATATCAATTTATTATTTTCACGATTTAATAGATTTATTTTGTGTTCCTGATTAACTGAAAATATTATCTTATTGATTATGTAGATCAATTGTTTGTACTATTTCTTGCCAAAATTTGTAAAAATTGCATTCACTATTTTTCAGATTTAGTCGATACTTTTTGTGGTTGGATTCTTGTTCAAGAAATTATAGTTGATTGATTATTGAATCGAATTGATTGTTGTTTTGTTAAGGTGTATTTAGTGGAACTACAATTAATTGCTCATAATTTTCAATTGATTTTTTTTTTGTTGAATAGCTTCTGAACCCATAGTAAATGTTTCTACCAAAAGATTTCATTCTTTCTTCTGATTTTTTACATGATAATTGAGAAAATTTTTAAAGGTTCAGTTCACCCCCCTCTCAAACTCATCTTAAAACTCTTTTCAATTGGTATCAAGAGCTGGTAGTTATATTTTACTCAAGTTTTGATCCTATGGTTGAGAACAAGGTACCCTTTGCAGAGGGAGCCTCAATTAACAGACCACCTATGTTCAAATGTGTGAATTATCAAGTTTGGAAAGTTAGGATGAAAATCTTTATTGAATAATTCACCACGAAATTTGGAATTTAATTGTTAATGGTCCATTTGTTCCCTTGGTTGTAGTGAATGGCGTAACTATTAAAAAGCATTTGACGAATTAACTAATTTTGAAAACAAGAAAGTTCAGTATGACTGCATTGTTAAAAATATAATAACCTCAGCTTTAAATCTTGATGAGTTTTTCATGGTGTCACAATGCTCTTTAGCAAAAGAGATGTGCGATATTATAGAGGTGACTAATGAAGGCACAAATGATGTCAAGAGGGCCAAGAAGCATGCCTTGATTCAAGAGTATCAATTGTTTAGAATGTAGCACGGTGAAACCATTACAGATGTGTTTGACAAAGAAGAACTGAACATCGAAATATTGAAATGCTTGGATAGGAGCTCGCAAACACAACAACTTTAGAAACCAGGGACTTGACAACATTGACTACTGTTACACTATTTGGAAAACTGAGGGAGCATGAATTAGAAATAAACAAATTAAAAGAGTAGGAAAATCAGGAAAGAAAGGGTAAAAGCTTAGCACTCAAACAGCTGCTCAGAAGAAGAAAGAAAAGAGAAGAACCAGCAAGTCAAAAGGTATAATAGAAAATTTGAATCTGGTTCAACTAACTTTACAGAGAGGAAAAACAGTAAAGCTAGAAAGACTAAGAGAGCGTACATAACTTGGGAAGATAATGATACATCTTCTAGCAGTTCTTCAAAATAAGAAGAAGAAGTAGCAAACTTGTGTTTCACAGTTGGTCATCAATCATAGCCAAGTAGTGTAAGTTCCTAGTTTATCCATGAATCATGAAAATTACAATACACTTCTTCAAGCATTTAAAGAAACACATGAAAAAGAAAACACATTGGCCTTATCAAATAATCAATTGAAAGAGCTAGACAATTGGTTGGTAGACAGAGTACCAAGAGACTAATCTTCCTAAACATTTTTGAGAAGATGCAATGAATACAACTTGAATGTCCTTAATAGAGTTTTAATTAGACCAATTTTAAAGAAAACCCCCTATGAACTCCTTAAGGATATAAAGCCCAACATTTCTCACTTTAAAGTTTCTGGTTGTAAATGATTTATTTTCAATAATGAAAAAAGAACTTGGGCCAGTTTGACTCCAAGACAGATGAGGGAATTTTCCTAGGATATTCCTCACATAGTCATGCATAGGGAATATAATAAGATGACTATTGTAATTGAATAATCTATGCATATTTTTTTTGATGAATCAACCAAGAACTGTAGGAGAATACAAAGACAGATGTAAGTGATGAGTTTTTCTTTAAGATTCAGAGGAAAAAGATTGATGCAGACCAGTGGAGTGATGGAAAAGACAATACAGAGTTACAAGGAGCAAAACCTGTTGGTGCATCTACTACAGAACCTGCTGCTTCTGGTATGAATTTTGGATTGCCTAAGGACTAGAGAGTGCCAAGAGACTTGTCACTGGACAATGTCATTGCACATATTGACAAGGGAGTCTTAATCAGAAAGTCCTTAAACTTGTTCTATGAACATATGACATCTTTTTCTCAACTGGAACTAAAAATAGTAGGTGATGCATTGAATGATAATAATTAGATTAATGTTATGCATGATTAACTGTATCAATTTTGCAAGGAATGAAGTTTTGGATCCTAGTTCCTAGAACTAATAAAATGAATATCATTGGAACTAAGTGTGTGTTTAAAAAAAAATTGTAAGAACAAGGTGTTATTGTGAGGAACAAAGCTAGACTAGTGGCTAAGGGATATAATCAAGAAGAAGGCATACATTTTCGTGAAACATATGTGTGTTGCTAGATTGAAAGCTAGAGATTGTTACTACTTATGCTTACATGGGTGGATTTAAATTGTTCCAAATGGATGTTAAGAGTGCTTTTCTGAATGGCTTTATAAATGAGGAAGTTTATGTTAGCCAACCTCCAGGTTTTGAAGATGATAGGTTTCCTAAACATGTATACAAAGCTCAAGAAAGCCTTGTATGGTCTAAAACAAGCTCCACGACAATGGTATGAGAGGTTAAGTAACTTCTTACTTTCTCAAAGCTATGAAAGAGGAAAAACAGAAATTGGTTTCATTAAGAAAGCCAACAGTGACATAATATTGGTTTAAGTTTATGAGGATGATATTATCTTTGGCTCAACTAATGAAAATTCGTGTGAAGAATTTGTGGCAACTATGCAGGGAGAATTTAAGATGTCTGTAATGGGGGAGTTGAACTACTTCCTAAGCATGCAGATCAAGCAAATCAAGCATGGAACATTCTTGAATCAGTCCAAATATTGCAAGTAATTACTAAAGAAGTTTGATATGGAGAAATGCAAAAAGTCGCAACACCAATCTCAATTGGTTGTTACTTAGATGTTGATGAGAAGGGTGTGGATGTGGACTAGGCCAAGTATAGGGGATTGATTGGTTCCCTTCTATATCGAACTACAAGTAGACCTGATATCATGTTCAATGTGTGCCTCTGTGCAAGATATCAATCCAATCCAAAGGAATCTCAGTTCAGTGCAACAAAGAGAATTCTAAAATATCATAAAGGAACTATAGAAGTGGGACTATGATATCTAAGTGAGGTTTCATTAAATTTAGTTGGTTATTCTAATTCTAACTTTGCAGGTTGAAAATTAGATGGGAAGAGTACAAGTAGAACTTGTCACTTGCTTAGATCACGTCTAATCTCATGGCACAGCAAGAAGCAAACGTGTATTGCATTATCTACTACAAAGACAAAATATATAATTACAGGGAGCTGCTGTGCACAAATCCATCGGTTAAAATAACAACTAAGTGATTTTAACCCAAATCTTAAAAAGGTTCCTCTATTTTGTGATTACACCAATGCTATTAACCTAACTAAGAATCAAATGCAACATTCAAGAACAAAACATATTTAAATTCACCATGATTTTATTAGAGATCATGTGAGCAATGGTGATTGTGAAATTTAATTTATTGAAATTGGAAAACAATTGGCTGATTTATTCACTAAACCACTTGCTAAGAAGAAATTTAATTACCTGCAAACTAAACTAGGAATAATTGATTTAATGAATGTTTCATAACCATTGTAGAATTAATTTTTGGTATGACGAGATTCTGTGTCATACATTAAATTTCTTGATTTCATATTACAATCAATTATTATTATCATCATTAATCTATTATTAACTCTGATAATCGTGGATCTTTATTGCATAATTATATGTGAAATATGACCATTAATGTGAAGGAGAGATTCAAGCATATTAAGATGCTCTTTGACCTAGTCAATAAGTTGATGGGAAGAAATAAATTGATTAGAAGTTTAAAGGAATAAGAGGACGCATGAAGTACACTGCATGTACCACTTGTCAACAATCAATTGGAAGTAAAAAAACATTTATTGAAAAGTTGATTACATAGGTTTCTTGAACTAATCATGTCATTTCCCAATTAATTGAGTTATGCAGAATCCCACCTAAAGCATGTTGGTTGTATTTTCATTTACTGTATATTAAATGTTTGTATTTTTGAGTGAGAAATATGTTCCTATATTAGCATATGTTACATGTATTTTACATACTCATCTGCATTAGAAAAACACATTTAGAGGTGAATCCAAGTGTTTTGCCATAATATCTTCTATCTTAAGCCAAACATTGTTTAACCCAACCATGTCTATCTCAACAACCCCAAGGAAGAGATCAAAAGAGCTTAATAGGTATTGGCAAACGTATACCAGAAGAATATGTATGGTAGAATGGGCATCTAGAAAAGTTGTTGGAGCAAGAAAAATCTCAACAATGTGAAGAGGATGCTCAAGCATCAAAAGCTGGAAAAATTCCTAAACCTGACTGGGAATCTTTACCCTGATTTGGTAAGGGTCTTCTTTATAAATGTGTCATTTAAAAATGAAGTCATGTACTCTCACGTAAAGGGAGTATATGGAGATCACACCTACAATTTGGACTGCAATAGTTGGTTTGAATAATACTGGGAGAACTATTGCAAAGGGAGCACCAATTCTCTGGAAGATTACAATAAGAATCAGTTTTCCAAATCATGTTTTAGGAATCCTCATCCTGCTATAAGAGGATTGAAAAGAGATATATGCCGAGTTCAAGAGGGGGTTATATTGAAAAAAATTTCGCAAGCTTTGGAAGGAGTTAATATGCTGAGTTCATGAGTTATATTGAAAATTTTCGCAAGCTTTGGAAGGAGTTAATAAGAGGATGAAATTTCTTTATTAAAACAACCAATAATGTGAATTATGAATGCCCAACACAGAAACAATCAAGCAAAAAGCACAATCAAACAATTAAACCACGCATGCAGATATAGAAATACGTAAAAACTTACGCGCAAACCAAGAAAGGGAAAGAGAGAGCAAAAACACCAAGATTTATACTGGTTCACTCTTCCTCAAGAACTACATCCAGTCTCTTTGTCCCTCAAGCAAAGAAATTCACTAAAGAACACACGGTTCAATCAAGAACAATTCAATACACTTGCTTCCTGTAAGAACCCATTATACCCCGCAGTAAAATACACCTTTGAACCCTACAGAGATAACAAAACCAGTGTCAAACCCTACTGCACCACTACAAACGTAAACCCTATACAATTTGTAGTCTACACAATCACCAATACAAGAGAAAAATGAATACAAAAATTAATATTGAACACCATAGTTGAATTACAAAAAAAATAGATAGTGCATTAAAGCTTACCTCAGATGAACCGAAACCATAGCAACACAATATTCACCAAAGGAGAGCTTCAAGAACAACTATCTTGATCTTTCTTGATTTCAAAAACTTGGTTAAACGAAGCACACTTTTTCGCACGTAAAACCTATCTCAGAAACAACGTAAGAATCACTTTGTAATAGTTCTCTTATTTTGAAAAGAGCATGACACTATTTTATAAGAGAAACAGTTGTAAAATAGAATAAACTGACTCAATTCAATTGATTGAAAAACCACAATCAGTCGATTATTTTTTCGTAAATTATATTTTTACCAAGTTAATTTTCGAAAATAATGAGTATGATATTACGTGAAAGAGATTTTTGAAAATGATAAAGAGTTTTGATAAAAAAATAGATTTTGTAGTTTGAAGCTTGTTCAGTAGTTAAAATAGCGTTCAGTCGTTAAAATAGTTCATGCACAGGTTAAGAGTTCAAACCTACGAAAAACACCTCAAAACCAATGAGAGAACGCCACGTTAACAAAGCCACTTATCTGCATTGTAGTATCATGAAGGTCGTATATCTGAGTGGCAGCATTTGAAAGTCGTATCTATTAGTGGACGCTTCTTCATGGTTGTGTGACTAAAGGTCATAACTGTGAGTGACCACATCTTAACTTGATCGCATCACTAAGCATTGTATCTATGAGTGGTCGTATCAACATGTGTCGCAATGTTGCATGACAGGTCTTAGTATGCCCGCATCACCATGTGGTCACATCGTTGTATGTCGTGGCCGTATCTCCATGTGGTCACATTATTGTATGGACGTGGCCGCATCTGATACATTTCTGAAAGTTGAAACTGCATCACTACGACTACATAGCTGCATTGACCGCTCAAGCCACATTGGCAATGTTGGCTTCTTAGGACGCATGGATATATGAGTTGTATTGGATGTATGACCGTATCTGATACATGAACCTCATTGGATGAGTGAGCTGCATTTGTATGTATCTGTTGCATTAGATACATGAGTTGCTTCTGTATCACTTGAATAATTGAGAGTTGAAATTGTATCCTGTTAGCATCAAGAGCTGCTATATGATTTGATGAAATCTACACAAAAATGGAGTCTACATTGGATCATAGCCAGCTATGTGGATTGCTTGAAGCTTCATAGAGCTTGTTGGAGTTTTGGTCCTAGACTTAGGTTTTGTGTGTGAGAGAGTTTGATCTTGGTTAAAATCATATGTTGCATGTTTCATGATTCAAAGTAAGCTCCAAAAATTAATTTTGCTTAATCAAAATAATAAAAGGTTTCAAATAAGGTTAATTCAGATTTTGAAAAACTATTTCAGAAAGGATTTCAGTAAATTGTTTTCAGGATCTGAACTTGATGAATTTTACTCTAAAGTCTCAATCGATTGACCGATTGATACAATCGTTTGAAATTTTAACAGGACTTATGACTAGTTTTCTTATATAAGGGTCAAGCACGTGATTTCAAAACAACTAAGTCATTTTGTGTGAATACTTGCGAAATTTTCAAAGAGAGAAAACGCGCGAACACCTTGAGATCCTTTTTGTAAAAGAAGGTTTAGACCAAGTTCAAGAGGGGGGTGAATTGAACTTTCAAAATCTTTTCGCAAATCTGATTTGTTCTTGAAATAGATAATGAAAATTCTTAGTTCAATCAACCAACTTGTGTAATTCTGGACTGTCCAGTGAACAATCAGTTGTGCACAGCGGAAATTATTAAAGATAAACCCAGAAAATAGTTTCAGTAAAGAAATGTGTTAATCCAGATTCAAGATGATTAAAAACAATCCAGTAGATTAAAATTAATCCAGAAACACAGTTGACTCAATTATATGCAAACAGATTCAGTGATCAGTTTTTAATCCAGTCAATTAAAATGATAACAGCAGTTGAATAAAAGAAATCAAGAAGAGTAGGGAGAAAAGCAAGAACACAATTTTTATACTGGTTCACCCTTCCTCAAGGGCTACGTCCAGTCCTTTGCAAACTAGCAAAGATTTCCACTAAAAAGATCCCAGCAAGTTACAAACTGTTCCCAGCAGTAAACCCACACCTCACTGAACCCCTCAGCTAGTGTGTAACCAGTGCAGAAACCCACTGCACCACAACACTTGCAGTCCGCAAGCAACACTGCTCCCCACAGCACTCACCCTCTACTGAACCCCTCAGCAAATGTGAGACCAGTGCAGAAACCCACTGCACCAACTCAATTACAAACCCAGTAATTGAAAACAACAAACAGATTACAGAACAACAAAATCAGAAATGATCACAGAGTACTTCTACACAAAACAGATTACAAAGAATGAAGATCAGGTGTAGAAGACTTAGCTTTGGTCCAGAACCAAAGTTGCAAGAACCTCACTCAAGGATGCTTTAAAGATTCACGTTCTTGGAGGTTTCTTGATTTGAAAAGCTTTGCCAAAATGATGATCGCACAAAAGAGGCGCAATATCTCACTTAGAAAATCTCAAGGAATGCTTTTCGAAAGTTTTTGATAACTAAAAATGATAGTGCCCATTCCTTTAAATACCCAAATCAGTTTTAAAAATGGCTTAGCTGTCACAGTTCAATTAATTGAACAAACCATTCAATCGATTGAATTGACCGTTAGTTGACCCAGTCAAAGATTCCAGTTGTAACAGAAATAACTGTATTCCAGTTGTAACAGAAATAACTGTCACATTCAATCGATTGTTTTAGAAATTCAATTGATTGAAAAACTTTTTCCAGCAAAAAACAGTTTGGGCTATTTTTCTTAAAAACAATTTTAATAAAAATATTTGTGAATCTGTTTAGCACCTCAAGAATGATGAACCATGCCACTAATGATTAAGGACTAAGCCAATCACCAACACACAAACCCACACCAAGGACCAAGACCTAATCACCCAACCATCTTCATGTTGGCACAAAGTCTTCACTTGAACAATTCTGGTCCAGGTTGGTTCTAACAAATTCTTCATGAGGCAGTCTTCATCAGCTCACATGCTAGGCATTGATATAACATAGTCCAGATCCAATTCATCAGAACCTTTAGCAAGCAATGGTCTTTCTTGACTTCATCAAATCACATGCTTAGCCTTGGCGCTAACACCTTTTGCAATCAATCTTCATCAAGAACACTAATCTTAGAGCATTGCTTTAGACGTGAATTTGTGAAACTGTGATCTTAATCCAAAGTTAAGTGTTTCTACTTTGTTCTTAATACAATTTGTAATTTGTTGATTACATTCACAGTTGTAATTGTTTCTTTGATTGATCTATCTTGTACTATGAGTGTGGTGTTACATATTACATAGGGTTTGTAATTGTAACTGGTTTAGTGCAGTGGATTCTACATTGGTTGAACAGCTGTTGTAGGGTGCAGTAGGTTATTTGCTACTGAGAGCAGTGGTTGCTTGCGGGTTGCAAGTACTGTGTATTGTGTAAAATTGATCTTGGTGATCTTTTTTAGTGGAACTCTTAGCTAGTTGGCAAAGGACTGGACGTAGCCCTTGAGGAAGGGTGAACCAGTATAAAATCTTGTGTCTTAATCTTTCTTTCCCTCTTCTTGAACACTTATCTTTTCTGTTATCGCTCGTTCAATTAATTGTTCTTACCGTGTGATTAATTGTTTCTTCTGTCAATATTTCTAAGCGATTCTGAAACTGTTATTTCTTCTTAATAATCAATTGAATTTGTTTTTGACAATTCAAGAGTGCTTATTGTTTCATATACTCACTGTTTAATTTATTTAATGTTTGGAAACAAGTTTTCTTGAAACAAGTATTGTTTCTTGTGTTGTCTTTAATCTGAAATGTTCTGTTGTGAGAATTATCATCACTTTGTTGTTGATATTGTTCATCTGATTGTTTCTGGGTTGTTCTGAAATACATTTCAATTCAATAAATTGCTTCCATTTATGTATCTGATATTGTATTGATTAATCTGGTTTAAGTTCTGGTATTAGTCAATTGCTGGTATTGTTTGGTTGTGTAAATTGTATTCAGTTGATAAATTTTGTGACTCCAGTAAACTGGTTTTTACTGTTTCTAGTTCCGTTAAATATTTCTGTTGATTAATTCTGATCTGAAACTGTTTGATTTTTTACTGTGAACTTCATAATACCATTTTTCTGTAGTTTGATTAAAGAACTTTCATTTCCCAATTTATAAAAGATAATTTTGTGAAAATTTTTTAATAGTTTAATTCACCCCACCCCCTTCTTGAACTCGGCCTAAACTTGTTTTACATATCTTTCCAAACTTTGAATGTCGCTTCTATATATCTTGAATAATTGAGTGCCGAAATTGTATACTCTGAAACCTTAGAATCCTTCATTTGTATCTCTTCAAACTCAGAAAACATACTCGGTCCAGTAAAGGCTTCATCATACTCGGTCCAATATTGATCGGATTACAACCTCCTTGGGTAAGTAAAGAATTCATAGTACTTGGTTCAGTGAAGACTAACCTCCTCGATTCTGTAGAGAACAATGTCCTCAGTTTGGTAGAGATCAATGTCCTCAGTTAACAAACTCCTCAATTAAGAACAACCTCGGTTAAGAATAACCTCCTCGGTCAAGAATTGGTTTCACCAAACCACATGGTAGCAACAATACTAATAAGGATTTCGTGTTAGGGCACTATCCATGAATGTAAGGATTTTAGCTTTCTTGGTGGTATGGCAGTTGACCCTAGGGTATATAATCATGCAATTTTGATAGAGGAGGATTTAATTCTAATGTACTGCATCATACATCTCTTCAAGATCAACTAGATAAATGTAAGAAAGAATCATATGAGCAAGACAAGGAGGATATAATCATGCAATTTTGATCGATGGGGATGAATGATCTGTGCATGGAAGAATTCTAATTAAATATGATTTAAAATAAATACATGACAACATCAATGCTGGTCTAGAAAAAGATTTTTAAGTTAAATTAATAGAAAATCTGAAGGTGAAATACCTTGCCGCATACTAAAAGTATTATTTGCCATATATCAATTTAAAACATTTTCAAAAGAAAGAAGAAAAAATTGTTAACGGAAGACATTATGTCTTTTTTATATATTTAGAGCATATTAGGTATAATTGTGTTCAATAATACAAAAGACCACGGTATTTAAAAGACGTATGAATAAAATGAATAATTATACATTTGCACACAAATTAAATTGTTACTTCATAAACAATCACACTGCATAGAACTATAGAGCAAGTGCAGTTCCAATGTTTCCCTCTATTTGCTACTAATGAAACAAAACCAAAAAAATCCATCCAAACAACAAAAATCGAGAACAGAGCACATAACATACATTACACCATTCATTATTTTTATTTTCACAACATACTCTATATCTAGCATTTTAGTTCCACTAAAACATTTAACATAAGAAAACTTCTTACAATAAAATCCAATATATGTCTAACATCAATTTTAACACGAAATACAACTAATCATTTAAAACATGACTTTTAAATGTACTCTAAACGTGTAGAATTAAGATAGAAATTCATCTCGATCTAGTTATGAGTGTGCACCCTCATCACTTTATCAAGATTGTTTTTCTTTATTAATACTTCCATCTTCATTCACAACAATCATCTGAACTCAAATACAACCAGAAGTTTAAAGATCACATTGCCAAACATACAACTAGAAACATTTTGCCAACTAGAAACACAATAAACCAACTACCCTCAGGTCATCCTAAGGACTTACTACTCTAATACCAAATGTAACATCCCATATTTTTCATATAATAGGAACTTTATTACATACAAATTATATAATAGACCTAAATATAAATAGCCATACATTCATCCAATATTTCAAAATATACTTCTTCACATAAGATTTAATAAATATATCTTCATACAATCACAAAATAATAAAATTAAATTAAATTAAATTAAACTTCTTCATCAACTCACTGAGGAGTCACACCACCTGCCAAATCATCTCCTCACGTGTAACATACGATCATCACAAATTTAAAAACAAAACAAACGTCAACCAAAAGTAAGGGTAAGCTAAAGAGTTTAAAGAAATGTATATTCATAAATTAAATTCCTATCTCAACCAAACTACAAACATCACACTTTCGTGATTCATCTCATACATCACATTGTCATTCACATCTCTACAATAACTCATATAATACATATATTGACTCACATACAAAGACACTTCACTCTCTACTTCCAAAAGACTCATGCACTGAGTTAGACTCATAGGCTAGCACCTGCCAGATGACCCTTCCAACTGTGAATCTAGACCATCCCAAATGAACATAACCTCATCTAACATGGTAAATCCATATATTTGTTTCGGCTAGCTCTTTTAAGCGTAATTTCAGTTAAATGGACCTTCTTCAACTCTCACCACCTGGTACCCTTCATCTATGTGATTCTAAGATACCAGTAGAGTTAGGATATCTCCTTCTTTACAAATCCTCAAACAATACACATCCTAACAATCTCAACACGGGTATCTCCTTTCTTGAAGATATTATGTCTCGATCACCATTCCATATAATTCACAAACATTTATACTACATTATACCATACATTAATATTCATTCAATTTAATTCAAATTCATCCAATTCATACTCAATAAAAAAGTAATCACAATATCTATTAAAAACATTTAAACTAGCTTCCCTTACTTGTATAAAGTGGAGACCCTAAAAGAAGTTCCAAAAACCTAAAATCACGGGCAACCTAAACTACACCAATAGTTTCTGATCAATGATCAGATCACACTATTAGAACACTGGACCAATAGAGACTCATTCTGATGTCTCAGAGGACACAAGCAAAATACTCCTACCAAGAACGAAGTTTACCTAAAATTGACTTTGAGGAAGATGAGCAAAAAATAAACTTACTTTGTTCAAGAATCTAACTGGACACTCTTACTCTACTCGACTCTAGGAATCCAAGGATAATCTCTTATCATCAGTCTAATAAGGAAGGAAGGTAGTGATTTTTATAAAAATGAAACCTGAATACTGATTTTCCTATTTATGTAAAATTTTCTCTTTTTAAAGAAAAATGTTTAAGTGTCATCTTAATTATATCTAAAGCTAAATTATAACTTATAATACGTTTATATTCTAATACTATTTTCTAGGGTATTACATTCTCCCCAACAACAAAAAATTTTGTCCTCGAAAATTGACATACAAGGAAAAGGATAAGGATATGTTTCCTTTCACTCTCACCTTAATCCTAAGGAGATACTACCCCACTTTCACATTGGGATGTCTAACTAAGCTTATATCTTATTTTAAACTAGTGAGGCAAAAAGTTTTGTTGGCTATCCTAGGAACACAATCATACAATTTATGCATAAATATTTATAACATGACATACTCAACAACCTTTTATCATATAGAAATCACATATAAAAGTCGTGACATATGAAAATATATTTCATATTTTTATAACTTTATAATCTTTATTCACATCTATATATACATCATCACATTACTTTAGCTTTTATTTTGTCCTATTCCTAGGTTTGAGCTTGAAATCTTTTAGAAGCATCACTTGTCTATTATATTTTCAGCTTTTTAAAGATTGCAAAGCATGTCGTAATCATATTACCAACATTGCGTTATTCAAATTCATGAACATAAAATTTTTCAATCATAATGTACAAAATTTTGAATATTCACATACAATATTGAGATCATTAATATACAATTATATATAAAAGAAATGATAATTAACAATCATGTTAGTACACTCCTTTCATGACCATTCAAACACTTCAATTTTAAAAAGAAAAAAATATATCTTTTAACCAATCACAATATAAATTATTTTATACTAAATTACTCATTGTACCTGAATCTATTCAAGTATAATATGGTATATAGCGTGTGTGACAACATAAACATGACGACACAAACATGCATTCATCGTGGTCACTTTAGCCTAACTTAGAAGTAATAGTTCAAAATAAAGAGAGTTTACAACTACCAATCTTGGAAAGTAAACCATAACAGTTGTCCCCAAAAACACAATAGCATCACAACTCATAATAAATGACTTGTATTTTCAAAGTTTCTTATACATTTTATATAATTCATTCTAAATGCATATAAATTTTCAAAATACTCAATTCTTGACAATTTCATAATTAATAATAAGAAGTTATAAGTCTTATCTCTTAAGCATTCATACAAGTAAATTAGTAAAAAAAATGTCATGGCTAACTATCAAAAATGGAGAAAATAAGTGAATAATTTGGGTTAGTAGAGATGACAAAAAAAGCATACCTAAGATTCAGACCAGAGACAAAATGAAACATAAAACATAGACATATAGAACAAATAAAACAAGAAAGTGGAAAACACACGAGTAAATTGATAAAACATATATTGATGAGGATACAAGAACATCAAGACAATTTACGAGATAAAACTTAAAAAAGCAAATTTACAAGTAGTGGAAATTTGATATTCCTATCCTATCATTCTAATACTAACCAAACAAAGGGCAGGGATCACATTTCTAATGTAAATAATCAATCATATATAATAGTATATACTACCAAAGCATGCAGAGCTTCTAACTAGCTAGACTCCAAAAATATATTTGTATCTTCTATAAAGCAGAGAGAAAATGAGGAAAGATACAACATCACAACTTTTAATGATTCATAAATACAAATATCAGTAAAGTCTCATCTTGAATTCAAATAGAGATAATTACCATTATAAATCAAGTATGATAATGAACATTGAACAAAATTTTAAGCATGAAACATTGCATATTAGCATAACATGCAAATCGATAGTGAAAAAATTGATTGAATTACTCAATGTTCAAGAATAACCCACTTCCTTGTTATTATAGGATTTTATCAATTAAGACTAAAAAAATGAAAAACAGTAACTAAAAATGAACCATCAAGTACAAACCCATGGTCTCTCACATGTTTAAAACAGGAGATAACCATAAAATCACAATGAAACACTAAGACAAGTCAAGAAAGAATAGAAAAGAAATAAACAACATAATCTTAATATTTGACAAATGTTCATATGTGTTGTAGAAGACTATTCTTATAAAAAAAAATTGGGTACAAAATATGTATTGCCAAAGGAACTAAAACAAATATTAAGCTCCAATAATCAAGAATCGTTTCATAGCCCAAATGTGTGAAAAATATTGCAAACTTTTTTTAAAAAAAAAATCAAGATCAAGTCATGAACAAAGCTTGGCCTTATTATCAAGCAAAATAATGATGCTAAACTTCTATGTAATAGTTTTTATTCTCAAACAATATGAAACAACTAAAATTAAATATAAACGGGATAATTTTATTTGTATCAAGATTTCAATTAGCTAATAAACAATTATAGAAAGGAATCATGTATAAAAATAAAATAAAATTACCTTAATATAAATTGACAACAACAAAAATGCCACTAAAACTAACAAACTAAGCATAATAAAAAAGTTTGTTCTAGATTTCACAACAAATGAGAGATAGGATGGAATAAATAATATAAATGATCTATGCACAGAAGAATTCTGATTAAATAGGATTTAGAATAAATACATGACAACATAGATTTTGATCTAGAAAAGATTTTGAAGTTAAAATAATAGAAAATCTGAAGGTGAAATACCTTGTAGTGCATTAAAAGTACTATTTGACATATATTAATTGACAAGATTTTCAAAACAAAGAAGAAGAAAAATTTGCTAATCGAAGACATTATGTCTTTTGTATATATTTAGAGCATATTAGGTCTAATTATGTTCAATAATACAAGAGACTGTGGTATTTAAAGACTCATCTAAATAATATGAATAATTATACATTTGCACATAAATCAAATTGTTACTTCATAAACAATCACATTACATAAAACCATAAAGCAAGATGTAGTTCCAATGTTTCCTTTTATTTCCTACAGAATGAAGATGAAAGAAAAAATTCTACCCAAACAACAAAAATTGAGACAAAGCACATGACAGATATTATACCATTCATTATTTTTATTTCCACATAATACTCTATATCTAGCATTCTAGATCCACTAAAACATTTAATATAAGAAAACTTCTTACAATAATATCCATAATGTCTAACATCAATTTACACACGAAATACAATTTATCATTCAAAAATGACTTTTAAATATACTCTAAACGTGTAGAATTAAGATAGAAATCCATATTAATCTAGTTATGATTGTGCACTCTCATCACTTTATCAAGATTATTTTTCTTTCTTAATACTTTCATCTTCATTCACAACAAGCATCTTAACTCAAATACAACCAGAATTTTAAAGATTGCAATGCCAAACATACAACTAGAAACATTTTGCCTACTTCTCGAAACTGAATTTAAATAAAATATACATGCAAAAGAAACACAATAAACCCACTACCCTCAGGTCATCCTAAGGACAAACTGTTCTGATACCAAATGTAACATCCCATATTTTTCATATATAAGAACTTTATTGCATAGAAATGATATAATAGACCTAAATATAAATATCCATACATTCATCATATATTTTAAAATTTAATTCTCCACATAATATTTAATAAAAATATCTTCATAAAATCACAAAATAATAAAATAAAATAAAATTAAACTTCTTCATCAGCTCACTGAGGAGTCACACCACTTATCAAATCATTTGTTCACGTGTTACACACAGATCATCGCAAATTTAAAAACAAAACGAACACCACACAAAAGTAAGGGTGAGCTAGAGAGTTTACAAAGATGTATATTCACAAATTAAATTCCTATTTCAACCAAACTACAAACATCATACTTTCATGATTCATCTGATACATCACATTGTCATTATCACATCTCTACAATAACTCATATCATACATATACTGACTCACATACAAAGACAGTTGACTCTCTACTTCCTGAAAACTCGTGTATTAGCACCTGCAAGATGACCCTTACAATTATAAATCTACATAATCCCAAATTAACATAACCTCATTAAAGGATAAATATAAATATATATATATATATATATATATATATATATAATAGATAAAATTACACTTTATTGTGTCTGTGTTTACCAATCTCATTTACACTTATTTAAATATATTTTAAGTTATGTTTAATTAGAAATAATAGTTTATCTAATCCTTTTGTGTACACTTTTTGTTCAACATGGTAGATTTTGTTAAACTCATTCATGTACTATCATTTAGATCTAGGTTCAAATTTATAGTATAGTTTATTTTAGCTAATTTTCTTTATATTTTTATGTTTAATCAACATGTTTAAAGTTTGAAAAGACAATTATTTCAAAATTTATAAAGTTTATCTTTCTGTAATTGTTCAAAATTGTGCAATAAAATCTAAAATATATAAGTTTACTTTTTCATGATAAAGTTTGAAAATAATTTTTTTTCAAAATTAATATAAAAATGTTTTCTTATAAGTATAAATATTATACATAGATTTATTATTTTATATGATTTTAATCTAAGTCTGATTGTTATATGTTTTATTTATCTAAATTGAAAAGTTGAGAATAGTTAGTGTAAATAAAAGAATTTAAAATTAAATAAATTTATTATTTTTTAACTCATCACACAAAGGTATCATAGAATTTATTATCTGAAAACATACAAAACACACGTGTCAATCTAACTAACTTCGTTTCTAGAATGTTTTCTTTTCCAAACAATTTATTTTATTCAAGCTTGGATCTACTGGTATGCAGCAGTTCATGTTGTTAAATTCAAGCCAATATAAGTTTTTTATATTTTTTATTCATTCTAAAAAAAATAATTAATTTAAAATAAATATTAAATATTTGAAAGAAAACAGATAAATATGGGATGAAAAAGAGTGACTAGGAATTATCTCTTACTGGAGCAAGTGGTTGTTGTCCCTTAATAACATCAAAATGTAAAATATCGTAAAGTCAATCTCACTTTCCACCGCCTGACAAACTTAGCTGTAATAACAAAAATCATGATAAATAAGAAGATCTATTATCATGCAAATCAACGGTTGAGAATTTGCTCTCTATCTCCCTCTCCGTGACTCTGACTGTGATTGCATCTTCAGTTTCTACTAAGATTAACAATATAATAATACAAAAAAAAAATATAAAATAAAAGTTAATATTTATGTGTTGTCCTAAAATCAAGTTTCGTTCTTGCATGTCAATCTGATCAGATTCTCGGGTCAATGGTTTTTTTGATTTGAGGGTTGCTTCGCACACAAAGTAAGCTTATCTCGAGCTCTAGTTTTCCTGGTTCTCACAGGTGTTGTTGCATCGTTTTCTCGTTTATTATTGTGTTCATTTTGATAAATTGATTCCTTTTGTCACATATAAATTTTTTATTATATCAGTATGAATTTTTTTAATTATTGGTAATATTTTAGATCCCCATATTCTGATTATTTTTTTCTCCCTCTTTATACTTAGTTGTATTCATGGAACCTAAACAAAACCCTAGGATGAGTTGATTTTCTTGCTTTTACTTTCAGTCTAGGTTGATTTTTGAGAAACGAGTCTTGTTTGATGGGTACGGTGGAGACTCAATCAAAGGAACCATCGGGGTGCTCATCGCCTTCTCCAGAGAACGAAAAGAACGAGCTCAGGGAAGCTCTGTGTGCTTTGAAAAGTGGAGCTTCAGAAAACGGGGCTGGTTTCACTGGCCATGGAAATCAAGGTTTGGGAGATGGCGGGGGTGTTGAAGTGGTGAAGGACAGGGTCTCCGAGACCAAATTTCCGGATGAGATGGGTTTTGTGGGGAGGGAAAGGGAGGATGACTGTCAAGGTTTGGCTGATTCCGAGATGAATGGGGTCTCCTCTTTGTTGAAAATGAGAGAGAGTGGTAGGAACTTGATGTTTTCTCATGGTGGTGAGAGTGATAATATTGGGAAGTTGAACACTGAGGGTGGTTCTTTTGAGGTTGGAATTGAAGGAGGAAGAGATCCGACCAAAATTGTTGAGAGTGAAGATGATCAAAATGGGAAAACTGCGTCTGTAGATGTTCCAATTGCTGATACAAGTGAAAACAAGGATGTGGAAATGGAAGATTTGGGTGGTGAAGGAAGTGGGGGATTTTCTGTTGGAGATTTTGTTTGGGGGAAAGTTAAGAGTCATCCCTGGTGGCCTGGCAGGATTTATGACCCTTCTGATGCTTCTGATTTTGCTTTGAAGCTGAGACAAAAGAATAGACTTCTTGTGGCATATTTTGGAGATGGAACCTTTGCTTGGTGCCATCCTTCTCAATTGAAGCCGTTTGAGGAGAACTTTGAGGATATGGTGAAGCAGAGTGCCTCCCGGGCTTTTATCAATGCTGTACAGGAAGCTGTAAATGAGGTTGGAAGGCTTTTGGACTTGAAGATGAGTTCTTCGTGTGCTGTGAAAGAAACTGAATTTACTCGGCCACGGGCAGGCAATTCTGGTGTCAAGGAGAGAATTCTTATACCTGAAAATGGTACAGAGAAACTTTCCGATGTTCTCATTGATCCAGCAGAATTACTTTCTCGAGTGAAACAAATTGCAGAAATTATTTCCATTGCTAATGTTCTGGAGCTGGAAATATTGAAGGCTAGGCTTTCAGCCTTTTATCTATCAAGAGGAGGTTATAGATTACCTACGTATGAGACACCCCAGCCCGTGCCTGGACTTGAAGATAGTGTAAAGGATAAAAATGTAGGCGGCAGTGAGGGTGCAGTCGAAGTACCTGTCCATGGGCCATTTGAAGAGGACTACTCTACCATACCAGTGAGCCCAAAATCTGGTGGATTGAATCCTTCACATGGGATTTCAGGAAATAGGTTGAATCATAAGATTAAGCAGAAAAGCATTGCTGAAATTATGGGGGAGGATAAAGATGTCAGTGTCAAGAAGGAGGGAAATGCAACAGAAAAAGTGACTGTTAGAAAGAAGAGGAAAGGCAGTGAGGATAAAATGGTATCTAACCCTATGCTGAAGAGAAAAGAGTTGTTCCCAAATACTGATAGAAATATGGCAGGTGCCCAAAATGATGGTTATAGCTCGGGCAAGGAGAACAGTGACAATGGAGCATTGGCCCAGTTGAAAAAGAGCCAGTTGAAAAAGAAGAAAGCTAGTAGTGCGAGCAAAAAGGAAACTGATCAAGAAGGGAAGGCCAAAGGAAACACTGAGAAGGGTTCTCTGTCAAGAGAAAGGAAGAAAAGCAAGTACTTGTCCCCTCCTTTCACTATTCCTACCAGAGACCAGAGGAAAGGAGAGATAGAAATAGAATCTCCTAAAATTTCTGGCAAAGATCAGGTATCAGAGCCAATGACCGGAGCCTCTGACAAACTTCTCGAGTCCCCTGTACCTTGGAAGTTGAATGATGAGCCATTTCAGGAGAAATTTTCTAAGGAACTTGCAATAGAACATGACCTTCCCGATAGCTCAAATTACCAAACATCAAAATATGATGAGAACAAGACTATTGATACCACAAAAATCCAGGTTCCATTGGGGGAAGTACTGCGTGAAGTTCGTTGTGCAGCTATTAATCCACAAACTCCTACGGATACCAATTCCCTTGAAAGAGTTGTGGATTTTATTTTTGTCTACAGAAACTCCATATTTCACCAAGGATCCCACTACAAAGTATACAAGAAGCTTAAACCTGGAAAGAAGAGAAAGAAGCCAGAATCTGATGTCGGGATGCTGGGGAAAGATCAAATACAATCTGATCATATATCAGCTCACAAAGATTCAGAACCAAAGAAAAGAAGAAGAAAGAATGAGACAACTTCAGGTTTGCCTAAAGAGAAGCAATCTGCTACACCTAAGGCTCGCAAGAAGGGGACTGAAAAAAATGCTTCAGGTGCTACCCTTTTTGCCTCATTTGAGCCAGGGTCCTCTCTGCCTTCAAAATCGGATCTTATCACTCTGTATAGTAAGTTTGGTGCTCTGAATGAATCAGAAACGGCTGTGTTTTCTAGTGGTTATGCTGCTCAAGTGTTCTTCCTGAAAGCCTCTGATGCTGAAAGGGCCTTAAGCGATTCACAGAACATGAACCCCTTCGGCTCTTCCAAAGCCGCTTTCAGACTCCAGTATCTTTCTTCTGGTTCCAAGTCTGAAAAATCCAAGTCCAAAGCTTCTTCAACGAAGAAGAAAGACAAGACTCCGGCCAAGCCATCTACTTCACTGTCACCAGGTAGTGAAGCATCCAGATTAAACTACATAAAGCAGAAACTACAGGGTCTCACCTCAATTCTAGAAGCATCGGATGCTAAATCATCTGATTTCAAGACAAAATTAGAGAGTGAGATGAAGGGGCTTTTGGAGGATGTGAACAAAATGGTTGAATCTTCGTCCTAAATAAGGCATGGAATACTAGCAATTATTTAGCTAGTAATCAGGTTAGGTATATTGTATGTTATTTCCATTTAGTTGACTGTCTTTATTTGAGGATCAATTTATTTGTCTCGTTTCTGAGCCTAGTTTTATTGAAGAGGTAAAATTACTCATATCAGTTTGTTGAGTAGGAGGATATGTAACTTGTTTTATGAATAGGCTGTATAGACACCGCCATCCATTTAGATTTTCTGCCCCTTAATGATAGTGGTGAACAAACAGCTTTTAAGGATAAAAGGTATAATGTTTTCATTTCTGTAATGTTTTGTGAGATACTTTAATTCTGGCGTAGCTGCAACTCATGACGATGATTGAATAGGAAAAGAGATGGTGGAACCTTTTTGTTGAAAAAGTTCTTCCCCCCTGTTGGGTTGATTCTCTCATGTAGCTTTTATTGTGGTTATCAATGAATACAGAGATGTGGAAGTAGTTCTATAAAATTGGCAGGCATCTAGGGGTTTCAACGCCTGTAAAGTCCTGTGCTTTGCAATATATTGTGGTCAATGCTACTTCGAAATTTCATCAATTAGTTTGACTACGAAGGAATTGTTTGACCACATAACAGATCTCATTGCCGACATAAATTAATTTTTGGTTGGCTGTTTTAGATATGGAAGTGAAATGATCTTATTGGGGATACAGAGGCGGGGTCAGATATGATGGATAGAGAAATGGTACTAGGAATAAAATCAAGAATAGTCTATCATTGAAGGGAATGATCAAGCCAAAATATTAGCACTTTGGTTTAAAACATGTCTCCAAATAATTATGGCAGATCTCGTTTACTTAATGTAAAATTTTGTTGTACATGTTTTCTTTCAATGTTTTGATTCTTTAGAGTTGTCAGCGGCTTTGACCAGTTCTTTATTCCCCCCATCTCCATATTTGAGGAAATGTTTAGCTGACTGCTTAGGTGCAGTTCCGACAAGTTAACAGCTGAACCAGAGCTACTCTACTGCCAACGATAGGAATTCATTCTCCACTTGTCCATCTCTGCAGCTTTACCCTATTCCTCGTCTTTCACCAAATTTTTAATGATTATCTTAGATATAGTATTTTGATGAATTTTTAAACGGAAATTTATTTTTATAAAGAATTTAAAACTATTAAATAAAAGATGTTGCTTGGATAAATAATTTTTTAAAAAGGTAAAACTCTAAGATTTTATGAGAAGGATTTGATTTTTTTTTTTTTTGATAAATATTTCGTCTAAAAAATGAGAATTTGAAGGTATTTCTATTTTTTTCCTTTGTTAAATTTATGTATTTCTTCTTTTATTCTTTCTTTGCCTTTAGCGTTTAGTGTTGATAAAAATAGTTAAGGTTTTTTTCAAGCATCACCGCTGTTTATTTGTTGACGTTAAACATGGTTCTTTTATTAAAATTGACATATATATACTATAGGTTTTAGTTAGTTTTTTTATTGATACCTGTTTGAACTTTTTTATCGATGTTAAAAGGTGTTTTCTTTTTTTCAAACTTGTGTAAGTTAAAGTTTGGTAAATAATATTGATATCACTTATTTCTATTTAATATTGCTAAAATTGTATTTTAATTGATGTTTTTTTATAATGTTCTCAATTAATCTTGATGGAATTATTATTGTGGTAGATGTTAGCCAATTTTTTTCAATTGAAATCGTCAGTGATTAAAATACACTAAAAGGTGTAGCTAAAAGGAAGGTTTGGCATCAACCTATGAGTCTCTCGCTTCTTCCGTGGTTTCCAATTTTCTTCCTTTTTCAGGGAAATTAGTCAGGAATTCAATTTCATAGTTGGCAAATTATTGAAACTAAAATGAGCATGTAACCCACCTCACACTCAATGATTACCCGGTAAATTTTAGTCTCTGGACTTCATGTTATATTGTTCTGAATTATAATTTGAATAATAGTCATTACAAATATGAGAAATAAAAAATTATTATTTCTTTTTTCTCACCTCAATTCAAATTATATTTCTCAGCGTGATTAGAGTGTTAACATAGTGCGTGTAGTAAAAATTTTACTTTGAACGGAATAAGACCATTTGATTTAATTGTATTAATGATTTAAAGTAAATTTTAAGAAAGGGAAATATTTTGAAATAATTGTATTAATGATTTAAAATAAATTTTAAGAAAGGGAAATATTTTGAAAGAAGTTAAGAAAATATTAACTTTTTATCAGCTTTTTAAAATAATGGTTTCTATGTATTAAGCATGGTGAACTCTTCTTATCTAATATTTTGAAAAATGAATCTGTTTTGGTAAGTATTATTCAAAATCATCACTATTTACATGTATGAGTATAAATATAGATAATAATTGCTTTAATAGCATGATTACAAACCAAAATGTTAAGCATTAAATTTGGATAATGAAAAAATATAAATAATATAGGAAGGTTATCCTTTATCCACTAATCATGTAATCATCTGTCTCTAACATCACGTCAAACTTTCTCATTTTGAAGATAGAGGTAAAAAAAAGTAATAGGGATAACATCATATATGAGCTTAACTAGGGAAGTTGAGTTAGTCTGGATTGAGAAAATAGGGATGATCTAGACTGAGGAAGCAATGGTGGACTATACAGGAGGAGGAGTCCAAGTGGTGTGCAATGTCAAATTAGCATACATCTGAACTAATGGAGTGGGAGTGATTTGGACTGAGGAAGCAGAGTTGGGTTATATTGATGCAACTTAAGTGTGGTGGATTGTCGAAATAGAAGAAGATTGGACCGGTGAGCAAGGGTGAGATGAAGTAGTGGAGTAGTGATGGGTTGAGGTGATTACCATAGATATATAATGGAGTGATTATCTAGACAGTGAGCGAATAAAGCTAAGATGTTATACAACATATTCCCCAACAATAATATGAGAAATTAAATGGGTAGAACGCAAAGAGCAAGTGAGGAATGAGATAGGCTCTGATGACCACTAACATTACCAGTAGAACCTGGTGAAAAGGATTCGAATAAGGGGTGTTTCCAAACTCTATTACAAGATGACCGCATATGATGATAAAATCATCTCTACCTCTACTCCTAACTATTTCTCCTAAAAGAAGTTCATGTATGATCAATTCGACTTTGTAATCATGATATGTTGGTCGTAACATAATATACTCAGAATAATATAAATTAGTCCTCAGAGTTTTTGATACATGAATCCTCTTTGTTATTATAGTCATGTTCTTCATCATCTTCGTTTGAGTGGTCCAAATCTTCGCACCGTCTTTCAATAGCATCATCATCAAGTTTTCAAGAACAAAGGTGTCAATTAAGTCTTTTACTAGTTCAATTCTTGTAACTGGTAAGACATTAGGTTTTTTATCAACTTGGTATGACAATCAACGTTATGTATTGTCCACTTCACATGACCTTGGGATTTTGTCATGATTGACATATATCTTTGGATAAGAGATAAAATAAACATCTTTTACTTTTTTGTGGAAAGATTAATGCATAATAAGGAATATGTCTTCCACTCATTTTGATTTCTATAATGTTATATTGCGAATGAACTCTCGTGTCAACATCTTCGTACTCGTTAACAATAAAAACGAGAAATCTTCATACTCATTCCAAGATATTCCAATTCATAAATATGTTGGATTATTCTATAAAAGTCATCTTGTCCTCTATCTGTCACACCTTTTACATGCATGTACCTGTTAGTTGTTTATACCATTATTCTTAATAAATGAGGCTCTTGTGGAACAAGATAAAGGAATAAAAAGAAGTATGACTAGAAGAGATAAGAAGAGAAAATAAACAAGCAAGTGGAAGGAATCAAAACTAAAAGACAAATTAAAGCTTTGGAAGAAGAGATAAAGATAATAGAGCTTGAATAAGTCTAAGAATTGTAGAGAACTTAAGAGAATGTTGGCATTAGAGAGTTAGAACTTGAAAGAGAGCTCCATGACTCTTTGAGAAATTTTTACCGCAATAATACTGTTTTAAAAAATTATTCCTCAAATAACACCTATTCAACTTTATTTTTCAAACTAACATCATTCACTGTGCATAGCCA
>Ga0099824_1002323_pt1 | contig 27767 bp, 17 predicted proteins | sample SiratrowhiteBW_FD_76837 | JGI IMG/M metagenome (GOLD analysis project Ga0099824, IMG submission 76837) | Root nodule microbial communities of legume samples collected from California, USA - Siratro white BW | ecosystem: Host-associated > Plants > Roots > Nodule | place: USA: California...
AGAAAAAAAAAAAAAAAAAAAAAAAAAAAAAAATTGTGGACAAAATTAAAATAAATTTTTATTTTTTTTTTTTTTTAAAAATATGAAATATATTTTAATAAAAAAAAAAAATTTAAAAAAAAAAAAAATTAAAAAAAAAAAAAAAAGAGAATCAAAAAACAAAAATTTTAAAAAAAAAAAAAAAAGAATGAAACAAAATATAATGTTATTTGTAAATCTATTCAAAGAACGTGTCAGAAAAATGAGAACTTAAAATTTGATCAACAAATACAAAGAGGTTTTCAAGTGGTATCGTAAGGACTTCTTTCACTTAATTTTATTTTTCTTGCATACTAAAAAACTAGTATAAATAATGTATTTAGAAAATTAACGTACAGGATAGTTTACATTATGGTATATTAAAGCTATAATAAAATTACTACTTTTTCTTTTCAAAATTAGTCGTGCACCAATAAAATGTATGTTACATTTAAATTTGTAATGCTAATTGGAATTTGAGATATTCACTTGTTAAATAAACTATAAATAAATAATTAATGTCAATTAAAGGAAATATAATGCATCATATAAATGTATTTATTAATCATTACAAAATCAAGTAGATTATTCAGAATCAATAAGAACAGTACTTTCCTCCATAAAACTTGTAGATTTACTATAATCATTTGAATGGTTTTGGTAAGATTTACTTTTATGAGCATGTCCCTCAAATAGCAAAGGTTTTGGAGGCATTTCAATATTCTCAAGTTCTCCTTCCAACATCTCCACTACTTTGTTCATAGAAGGACGATCACTTGGTTTCAATTGTATACACCACAATGCTACTAAAAACATCTTCTTAATCTCCTCCTTGTATTCTTGTTTGGTAAAATTTTCTTCTTCTATCTCATTTTCTCCATTCAATTGATTGTATATCCAAAGTGGAAAACAATGTTCACTTGAATCATTTGAATGTGGATTAAAATTTCTTTTTTTATTTGCCATTTCCATCAAAAGCATTCCAAAACTATAAACATCTGCCTTGTATGATACTCCTCCAATATTATGATAAAATAACTCAGGTGCCATGTATCCAAGTGTCCCCCTTGCATCATGCAAAGTGATAATACTTTTGTCTATAGGATAAAGTCTTGCCAAGCCAAAGTCTGAAACCTTTGGGATAAAGTTTTCATCCAGAAGGATGTTATGTGGCTTGATATCAAAATGCAAAATTTGCATATCACAACCTTCATGCAAATAAGCAATACCACGAGCCACTCCAAGAGATATCTCATATATTTGTGTGTGAGTTAAAGAGATACTATCTTGCTTGGAAAAAATATATTTATCAAGAGCACCATTAGGCATGAATTCATAAACAAGAGCATGATTTGATGATTCAACACAAAATCCAATAAGTCTCACCACATTTGTATGATGGATTCTTCCAATAGTACCAACTTCATTGATGAAATCTTGCCCATTTGACTTTGATTTACTCAACAACTTTATTGCAGCAAATGACCCACCACGCAACTTTCCTTTGTATACTAAGCCAAATCCTCCTTGACCTAACTTGTCCTTAAAACCCCTAGTCATGTGCTTTATTTCTTTATATGAGTATCTTATTGGCGTGAGGGTGTTTTCTTGTAAAAAAGCTTCAATATTTTCATACTTTGATTTATGTCTTCTTCCCCATTTATAGATCAATAACACAAGAAAAGCTACCACACCAAACAAAACTCGTATTATAAAGTATGGTAGGATATACCTTCCGACGCTTTTTCCTATTTTAGCTGGGCTATCATCATCATATCCTGTAGCTTTATTCAAGCCAAGATTTTGCATCAATCCTGCATGGTTCAAAAAATTGATTATAATGGTGTTGATAACTATTTTTTGTTCCTATCATTATATCAAAATGTTTACGATTAATTATAACTAAACACAACATTATTTGAATCATATGTCAATTAAAATTGTGCAATGTGTTGTAAAGACTTACACTTAAGAGAAGATTGTTAGGAATTCAATTATAGAGTCGACAGTCTCACATTGGGTGAAGATGAGCGAGATGAACAATATATAAAGAGAAAGACTCACAAAGTAGCTTAAAATTTTTGGCTAGAGATAGTGTTGTGGTATTTTATATAGTTAACTCAACTCATTGATAAAATGACAAAAAGCAGTGTCTGGGAGGTTGATTACATCAACATGTTGATGAGTTGGGATTTACTTTGATTGATCTTAAAAAGATAACTTATAAGAAAGATCATTATCATGACTTATCAAGCAAATCAAGTCTTCCAAATGAGACGTGGCCAGTTGTCCTCAAGGGGAAGGATTGAACATTATGCTGACGAACTTTGAGTTTGAGAATTTCAATTTCATTTGAAACAATATATTCTCATGAATAGCTACAAAGTGGAGGCAATTCAAAATAAATTTGACTAGTTTTACATTTACATTGAACACAAAGACAAGTTCTCTTGTGAGAAATATGGTATAAACGAGGAGACAAGACAATTTTTATTCAGATTCGATAATCCTTACAATAAGTTTGCTTCTATTCGACATCACACTTTTTTGAATCATATAATGGAATCTGCTGTTTATTTTGTATTCTTTTTATAGAAAAAAAAGGAAGTAAGTTCAAGACATCTAATAGAAAAATGCTACTCCTCACAAACTGTCTCAAGGAAAGTATGAGTTATTGGAATACAAGATGATAAAGAGCATATAAAGAGGCAAAAAGACACATCTTCTGGTTAAGGAGTTATTTTTCCTTCATGCCCTCCTAGTCGACATAAAAAGTGAAATTTGTTCTAAACTAAAGTTAGAGGGAACATGACATATGAGAAATCACAAAAAAAAGTGTTTAGGGAATTGTAAGTTGGTAATAATGTCTTATTTTTGGTATGGGTGCAACAATACTTTGCATTGGGTCGTGACTCCAACCCTTTTGCAAGATCTGTTAGTTAAGAGATGATTTTTGGTATGGGTGCAACAATACTTTGCATTGGGTCGTGACTCCAACCCTTTTGCAAGATCTGTTAGTTAAGAGATGATGGAGCAACCATTTCCATAATCTACATAAAGGTTGAAACCACATTTAACTAAGCAAATAAAAGCACAAGTTACTAATGATTTGAATTATGAGACCAACAATTGAATTTCATGGGCATCTCGTAGCAACAAAATGTTGAGTCAGAAGTAGTTCCCACTCATGGTCGTGTTATAATGCACAAAATAATTGTCCTACTGAAGACTTAGAAGAGGAGAAAACACATACTAATATCTCCTATTGTTATTGATTGTTTAGTGGATAAGTTCTTCCTCGTTTAGTGGCCATTGAAGAATGTATCTAGAAGAATTAACCATACACCATGACCATGCACGATGATTTGATTAAAGTGGTGGTTGAAAAAATTAGAGATGTCACTTCTTCATTTCAATATCCACAATGGAAGTTCAATTAATGGAAAAGACACTTGAATATTCATTGTATGGTCTACACACGTAATTAAGACGTTTTCAAAAAAATAATAAAGTATGTTTGATATATATATATTATTTATCTTATATATATTCATATTAATATACATTATTTGTTATCATATTTTATCAAAAGGAGACCAAAAATTTCAATTATATCTATAGAAACAAAGATACATGCTAGGAAGGAAAATAAAATACCTCTATAAAGACCGATACAAAATAAACCTGCAAGAAAGTTTTGTGATGTCAACAAAAAAGTATAAAAACCAAACACTAGAATCTAAGGAATAAAGGAAGTGGAGGATTAGATCATGTATATATGTAAAGGAAAATAACAGAAGACAAGAAGAAACAAGTATAGAAACTTACCTATAGCGGAAATTATGTTTACTGCATTACTACCTGAAAAACATCGAAATGAAATTTAGGGAACTAAAAGGAGATTAATATAGGAATTTAGTAAGATCTTACATAAACTTGTGCAGAATAATTTTACTTCATAGTTAAAACTTCCAACCAACATAGATATTGTTTATTTAAAAGCGTCATATTTTTTAACTATGTAATAACACGTGTCGAACATAGATGGGTGTTGGTAAATGCAAGTCGTAGTTTAGAACATTTTATGGAAAATAATATTACACACATCATGTATAAAATACTCTGAAAAGTTAAGCATAACATGTTGAATAAAAGAAAATGGAACCATATTTTCATGCAAGTGTTCTGAATTTGATAAGGATCTTTGTTCTACAATAATTATTAAAGTACAATAATCGCTAATGAAAAGGAAATACATCATTTTGCTAATGAAAAGTGCTGAAATGTGTGATTTGCTGACAAATATTTTTTAATTTTGTCACCCAATTAAACATTGAACTATTCTATCCGATTCGATAATGGAAGAAAGACAAGAAAATTAAACATAACATACTGATCACATGCAGTATTTATGCAAACACAACATGTCAACACGAAAACTGTAAACTCATATATAATGAACACACACGTTTTATATAAGTATTTTTGTCTTGATTTTAATGAAAAAATTTACATTAATTGAGCACAAATATGAGGATAAATAGTAACTAATTTTTTAAATTAGATATTAAAATGGAAATGAATATGTAAATATCTACTTTCCAGTAGATATTGTGATGTTGTGATGCTTATCTCTGTCTTTATATCCATTTTCTTTTTAAATTATTATAAAATACTTCTAATTTTATTATATGATCCAAAAATTTATACTAATCTAAGTCATATATTTAACTAATTTTACTCTTATTTATAATTATTTGATATTTTCCCCATGATTATTTGATATTCTTATTTATATAATTATATTTTTTTATATTTAATATTGGAAAAAATTTATATTCTTTTACATTGAATAGTATTATATTTCTTTTATTTAATTTTATTTTTTCAAAAAATATTTAATTATATTTGGAAATCGGATAACAGGTATGATTATACCTGTTTATACGAACGAAAAAAATAATAATATCATTAAATATAGGAATGATGATGAACTTTTAATTTAGAAACGGAGACAAAATATATTTTTACTTCCAAATTCACAATATAGGAGACAGGAATAGGACTACTAAAAAACAGGTTGAACGAACAGTGATGCATTAAAAAAAATGAGTTGTTTAACATAATTAAAATAAAATTCTCATTTGGTTAAGTTTTAAAAGTTAAATTATTCATAAATAATCATACTTGAATTGAACTGAACCATAATTTATGAATTTAAAAAAGAAAATATGTTTTTTAAAATAGCTTTCTATTAATTATAATTTAAATAATAAAATAATAATTCAGTTCATTCAATTTGTAATATATTTTAGTTTATTTTTCTTTAAAAAATCATATCATCTATAGTTAATTTAGTTGAATCATTTTTTAAAATTTAATTTCACAATAGTTTGCTTCCATTTATTTATTTTATTTATTCCTAGAAAAGATAAAGGATTAATACAATTGTGATCAAGCTACTCTCTACAAAAGAAGAATGTCTAGGAATACTCTTAAATGATAGGTCTCTTGTTCAATTATGTGAAATGGTACCAGCCCTCTCCAAATAAATAAACAAATAAATAAATAAATAAATTAAGATATCAAAATTATCATGAGTGCTATCAGATCAAACATATCAAAATGCAAATAAGTCTACTTACCAAAGAAAGAAAATAGAAAACTAAATTACTTTTCCTTCTATCAATTTTATTCATTTTATGAATACAATATTCAGTTTAATTATTCAATTATAAGAGCTAGTATTATAATTTTCATTTAATTATGCTATTATAAAATGTGTAAGAAATAAGCATCCAATTTTTGGGTGGATAATAATGTAGGATAGATAGCCGAACTCGTTAGCCTATCATCAATTGGGGCTGAAAATTTGTTCTCATTTTGGTCTACTTTACCTATCTAACCGAACATGAGACAATTAACCGAGCACAATTGGACAACCTAGTCTTTAAAAATATATATATTAGAAATTATATCTAAAGTTTTGATAGGGTAGTTTTGTTAACATTTTAAGATTCTTACAAAAAATTAAAATATATGTTTTTATTATTACTAGTTTATTTCATAAATTTAATTTTCTAATATTAGTAAAAAATTACATTTAAACGAAAATTAGACTAAATTCATTAATATATATATTCTATCTCTATTAAATAAATTTGTTTATTTAAATGAATATTATACAATAAATATTTTAATATTTTTATTATTTTAAATTGGGCAGAGGTTGACTTGTCGGAGCTATTCATTAATGAGGTGAACACTTTGCCTAACTTACTTTACGTAACTTACTTTAGCTTAGACCAGTGACACTCATCCATCCTAAATAAATAGATCTAGCCTATTTTGTCATAAATTCATCTCAACCAAATTCTTTCCTAATATTAGTGGGAACATGAACATACATGCTTATTCATATATGTTTTTTTTTTTTAACAGCCAAGCTTATTCATATATGTATTCATTCTTCTATAATAATAAACAAATAAAATTATAATTAAAATTATATATTATAACAACTATTAAAATAAAAATTAGTGTATAAAATTATAAAAGATATTTTATCAATTTTTATTATAAAAAAAATATTTAAAGATAATTAATATTTATTGTAAACAATTTTTCTATAAATAATAAAATGATAAAATAGTTTGTGGTGAAGAGGAAAAATACGTATTAAAATGAGTTAAAACTGAAAAAAATATTTCAAAATACTTATAATAAAAAAAAATTTAATAGTTATAAATAATTTTCTTATCAAAAAAATTAATAAAATAAATATAAACAGGAGGAGAGTGAGAAATGGCGTAATTACCAAAGGTGCATTTGTATGTGACTGTGTTAGGTTTTTCGTAGACATATCGGCAATCTTCATCGCCACATCGGACTTCACCGGTGGATTCATCCACAACACTGCAATCTATTCCCTTTCCGCATCGATCTTCACAAATAACATACAACCAAGAGAGCTCAAATCCCTGCAAGACCATTTTGTAGATTTCCCCATACGAAACTTTTTCGTTGGACTTGTTCTCTCCCACAGTACCAAAAGTAGCTACCTCCAGCTGGCACCCAACCTTGATGTCCTTCACACCAAAACCGTTTCTTGAATCCTTAACAACAGCGTACACATGTCCTATGTGGTCGCAACCTCTGCCTTCCACAGCAACATATCTAGGATCATCAGTGACCGGATCGCTACAGTTGAAATAAGCTATTGACGGTTGAAAAGCTGGGTCCAATTGTAGCGGATCCCTTCCCAGACCCACGAAGTCGTTACTAAAATTGGCAGAGTGCAAGAAGTAGCGAGGCATTAAGGAGCAGGCACCGTCCTCAGCATCGCTCACTCGAATTTTGTATCTCTTGTAATCGATTTGTTGGACTTTGTATTTACCAGAAAACAGGGTTAGAAGAGTTGCGTTGTTCTCGCAATGCAATTGGTAACTGGTGTCGCCGCAGTGAGATGGGTCAGTGCTGAGTCGAAAGGGGTAACTTATGTTGGGAATGTTGGCGCAGGAGGAAGCGGGACAGTTGGGGATGAGCGCTGTTGCGCAGGTTTGTAGAAGTAGAAGAACGGCGATGACGGGTATTCTTTCTCGTCTTTTCATCGTTGCCGTCGATTTAATTCACTCTTCCAACCCTCTCTTGGGAGTATTTGTTCTTCTGTAATGGTTTCAACTGGTGTTGATAGATCAAGAAGATATTTTCAATTCTTGGAAGACAAAAATAAACCAAACTTTCAATTGTTTTGAGATGTCATATTTGACTACCACTTGCAGTATCTTATCCATAGGATGCCGGGAGAAACGGACCACATGTAGACACTAACTTTTGTAATAATATTAACATTAAAATTTACCAATTTCTCGAAGTAATATTAATTTTTATTTAATTTTTGTTCAATAATTGAGTTTTGAAACTAAAAATGTGATTCCTTCTCTTAGATTTAACAAGTGATCCATTTAGGATACAAATTTAAATTTATTTAAAAATATGATTTTAGGTAAAATAGATAATAAGGATAAGCAGCGACACTTTTATAAAAAAAAATAAGTGGTAAAGATGTTATAGGGAGATAGAAAACTCTTAGATAAGTTAAGAGTTGATTCAACCAAGAATCCAAAAAATTCATACTCATTAATTTGAAAAAATGTATCCTCATTCCTTCTCACTTCCAAAAAATGTTTAAATACCATATAGGTTTGTCTTATTTGAAAGTAGATAAATAAAAGTAAAATAAAATAAAATAAAATTTTTATTAGTCATTCTCTTAGCTCTCTAAACCCATTAGATATAATCAACTTAGTCTCCTCCATATGGTTTGTCCTTTAATAGTTGGGCCTTCATCAAATATGTCACCTTGTACTGTAAAGTTTTTTGGGTCTTCCTAAGTCTTCCTCTAGTCATGGGGCCACCTAAGTCTTGAATTGGATCCTGAACTTCATTTTTTATTTCGTGGGCTTGGGCTTTCTCATTATGGGTCTTGTACATTTAAACTTGGATGTCCCCTTCTTGGAAAACATTTATCCTCAATTGTTGAAAATCATTGATAAATCAAATACATTAAAAGTGGCACTTACTCGTAACTCACCAAGTATATCAACTTTATAAGCATTATCATTAATCATCTCCAACACTTGAAAATGACCATCTCCTCTTGGTTGGAGTTTGAACTTCCTTTGCTTAGGAAATCTTTCTTTCCTCATATGAACCCAAACCCAATCACTCAGTTCAAAAACAATTTCTTTCTTCCTTTATTAGGTTGTTTGACATACTTCTCATTTTTCTTTTTCAATTTGTGCCTTCACACGCTTATGCAACTTCTTCACATAATCAGCTTTAGCTTGTGCATCCTTATGCTTCAGAACATAAGTATTAGGCAAAGACAATATATCAAGCGGTATTAAAAGATTAAATCTCTACACAATTTCAAATGGTGAGCAATTAATTGTGTTATGGACAACCCTATTATAAGCAAAGTGCCTAATGTTCTATTCACTATTTCAGTTTGCCCGTTAGTTTGTGGGTGACAAATAGTAGAGAAAAGTAATTTAGCACCAAACTTACCCTCACAATGTCCCCCAAAAGTAACTTAGAAACTTAGTGTCTTTCTCACTTATTGATGTGATCTGAAAAATATAAAAAAAATGTAATTTTTCCTTTTATTTTTTTTGTGTTTAGTTTGGACCTAAGGAAGGAATAAACTTGTCTATTCCTCTTCCATTATGAGTTCTATATAAGGACACCTATTGTACTCATTTTGGCAGATCTGGAATGAATAGAAATTTTTGAAAAAAAGTCTTGAGTGTATCATATCTCAAGAGATGTTTCTTCTTTGTTTATTCTAGAGTAGTGCTTCATCACTTATCTCTTGATGGCATATCGGGGTTCATCAAAAAAAAGTGGAGAGTTTCTCTCTTGGGGTTTCTTATCTTGTGAGCTAAGTCACAAATGACGATTTACCATCTTGCTTATCTCATGGATTTGAGTGGCACAAGGTTCTTCCCAATTCCTAGCATTGATTCTTATCTTGTGAGCTAGGTCACAAATGATGAATCACCATCTTACTTATCTTAGAGATTTGAGTGGCGCAAGGTGTTGTTTTAATTCCTAGCATTATCTTTGTTTCTTGCATTTTCTTTAATTAATCACATTCATCCAAGAATTCATCCAAGACCTATTCTCTTTAGCTTGAGTGGAACAATCCTACAACTCAAGCCATTCTCCATTACTATAGACACTTTGGCTTCCGTTTTGTACCTCTGACTTGGTGATTCCGCATCAGTTGGTATCAGAGCTTTGGTACATTCAAAGCTTTTGGGTATTATTCAGGGAACGGTTCAAGCATTTCATCAAACACTTGGAGGACAACTTGGATCTTTAAAGATTAATTCAACTAGAATTCGGGACAAATTTTCTTGAAGAAGGGGAAGACAATTTTATCTGAAAAATATAAAAAAATATATAATTTTTCCTTTTATTTTTTTGTGTTTAGTTTGGACTCAGAGAAGGAATGAACTTGTCTATTCCTCTTCCACTATGAGTTTTATATAAAGACACCTATTGTACTCATTTTGGCATATTTGGAACGAACATAATTTTTTTAAAATCTTGAGTGTGGCATATCTCAAGAGATGTTTCTCCTTTGCTTATCCTAAAATGACACTTCATGGCTTATCTCTTGGTGGCTTATAAAGACACCTATTGTACTCATTTTGGCATATTTGGAACGAATATAATTTTTTTAAAATCTTGAGTGTGGCATATCTCAAGAGATGTTTCTCCTTTGCTTATCCTAAAATGACACTTCATGGCTTATCTCTTCGTGGCGTATCGAGGCTCATCAAAGGGAAGTGAAGAGTTTCTCTCAAGGGGTTTCTTATCTTATGAGCTAGGTCACAACTAGTGATTCACCATCTTGCTTATCTAATAGATTTGAGTGACGCAAAATTTCTTCTATTTCTTAGCATTGATTTTTATCTTATAAGCTAGGTCACAAGATATTTTCAATTTTGAGGTATTATATTAATTTGACTACCACTTGCAGTTAGTGTATCTTATCCAAACGATGCCAGCAGAGACGGACCAATGTATGAAGACATTAAATTATCTTTAACAAAATGATTGAACAAAGTGCCTTAGCACCAAAATGCCTTTTTGCATGGTTTATTATAGATTATAGAACATTTTACTAACAGGATGTTTACACGATTTCATTTGTCTAGGAGTTAGTTTCAATCTATTATAGTTTATCTAGTAATTATGTATCTGATAATTGTGTATTTATTAGTAATTAGTTTCAATTTATTATATATTCCTTAGTTTTTGGACAACATTTTAAATGTTTTTTCATTTAAGATGAGAGTCTCTCTCCACCCATCCATAAATTTGATAGGTCATTAGATTAAAACGAATATATGAATGTTTACTGTAACACATTAATTTAATTAAATTTTGCTAATAATGGATTATGTCTTAGAATAATTAATTAAGGAGTTATTTGTTTATATTTTTTGAAAACATGATTTTTTTAATAATTAATACTATAATTAAATATTATTTTAGTTCGTTTAAAATGTTTTTAATCAGCTTGCATTGATAATTAATCAGGTTTTAAAATAATTGATTATCTTTTATTATTGATTAATGTCACATATATGATTAGTATTTACCTTGAGTATTTTTAATTAATTATTTTACATTAAAGTATTTAAATATGAAATTATTTTTAAGTAACAGATTTTTGACAAATACAAGTGCTTCATCTTATGTTCACATATGCAATAACATCACTCTTATCTTTGTCAGATAAAATATTTTCTTTATTTTATAGTATACTTTTAATTTATATATGCTTATACTATGTTTTTGTAGAGAATGTTTTTTCATTTGACTAGAAAGAAGTTCTCACAAGAAACGTCAACATTAGAATATTTTACAAAAAGACGTCAACATTAGAATATTTTACAAAAAGTGTGTGAAAGCAGATTTATGTTAACCACTTTTTTAAAAGGATAATCTGTCTCCTTTGCATAGTTCATCCACCTCATGGTCTTGACTTTTACTCAAGATGAGATATAAATAATCTAACATATGCCTAATAAGTTAGGTTAAGTATTAATGCATTTCTTCATGTAGAAGTTTGCAATTAGTGTTGTAAGAAGAGCATTTAATGTAACTCTCAACAACTATGAGGAAAGACATACCTATAGATAGAAGAACTTCTCAATATCTCTGTAGAAAACACTAAAAACATAAGAGAGACTTGAATTGTGTTTTAATGATTCTTTTATGGCGTTTTGTAAATATTGTTTGATGATAATGATTCAAATGTTATTTTATATACGATAGATGATTTGTTAATGATTTTGTTAATAAAGATTGTGTTTGAAGATGTGTCATACATAGCTTTTAGTTTAACATATTCACTTGTTTAAAAAGAATTCTTTGACTTAGTTTTAATAGTAACTCTCCCTTTTAGTTTAGTACAAATGATAATAATATACAAAATAAAAGAGATAAGGGAAAAGAGAAATACACATCACATTTTTATACTGGTTCGTTCGACATAACAAACTACATTTAGTTCTCAATTAACATATTGAGTTTCACTAGGCACACTAATATTGTTAAGTACAACACTAGTATTCTTTGGGCACATAGTCATTCCTAATTAATCCATTGAGTATGGTTTGGGATTGTAGTCACTCTTGGCTAACCTCTTTAGTATTGTTTAAATTGCAGTCACTGCTCTCTAGAACTGAGCATTCCTTGGTCACAACCACTATTAACTAAAACTAAATATTCTTTAAAGTGAAGAATAGGAAAAATACAAGAAGAGGAGGTTGATTTGTGTTTTAATTAATTTTAAAAACCTTTTGTAAGTATCATCCGATAATTATCATTCAAATGATGGTTTTATCTTTCAGTTGATCAAATAAAGGCTTTTACATCTGATAGAGTACCAGATACACAACTTTACAACTTAATTGATTTAATGGACTAAGACGATTTTCAAATACTTATCCTCATAATAACTCTTCTTTGGGGGTTAGTGAAGACAATAATAACATGTATTGTAAAGGACATAGAGAAGAAATAAATATACACAACATTTTATATTGATTCGTTTGTTGCAACAAACTACAGCCAGTTCTCAATAAAAGATTGAGCTCTACTAGGTTTCGGAATTACACTTCGATTGTTTAGGCTTGTAGCAACTCCTACTAATCTTTGAGTATTGTTTTCATATGACATTCTTGGCTTAACAAGTATTCTTTTAGCTCACAATTACTTGTAGTTGGACTTGCTTAGTATTATTTCCCAAGCTACCCCTAGCTCAACGAGTATTCTATAAGTTTTTAGCAACTCCTGGCTACTCCCTTTAGTATTCTTTTCCAAGCCACTTTTGGCTCAATAAGTATTCTTTGGGGTCCTAGCCACTCTTGGCTACTTCCATGAGTATTATTTGCCAAACAACCACTATTGGCTAAGATGGAAAGGTTAAGTGTTTGTATGATAAAAAAATCACTGAGTCTGCATACTCGACAGTGTTTGTGCCTTACAACGGGTACAAGGTTTGTGCATTCTTGGTTCAAATTGTTGATTTTTCTTTCTAGAGAGGGATTGCGTCTTTCGATGAATACAATACCTAAATTCTCTCTCCTAGTTTGCTCTATGAACACTTACTATTTTCTTCTTCAAGCTTCGTAAGATCCAAAGATTTGGCAGAGTTTCTGCTCTCACTCCAAGAAAAAATGCAATTACATGCAACAAAAATCTGTAAGTAATGTAAGAAATTCTTAGGTAAAAGAAAATTACTTATGAATTACATACAAAAACAAAATTGTAGGTAAATAAGCATAGGTAACCATTACCTACCGATTCTCAAAATCGATAGATAAATTCATATGTTGATATCCTTAGATAAATCCATATCTAATTACACATGGGTAAATATATAAATAATTACATTTGAATAAATCAATATGTAAGTACATACGGATAAATCGATAAGTAATTACATACAAATAAATTTGTAGGTAATATGTAATTACCTATTGATTATCTATAGCTAACTATGTGTGTTACCAAGCTCTTAACAGAATTAATTAACCTTTTTTCTACAAAAGATATATATAATCCTAGACATATATTTAAAGTCATCAAACCAATAATGATAATTTACAACTTCCAAAATTTATAATATAATAGTCATTAAAACTAATAATTCAATAAATTTACAAAAAAAATATTATCCAAGTTATCAATGCAAAGTAGAAAAAAATAAATCAATACAATTAAACCATACATAATAAAAATCCAAACATAATCAATGGAACTATAATAAAAAAAATTAACCCAATAAAAATCTTATGTGAGTAGTGTCTATAAAGTTTCCTAATGCACATAATCATTATAACCGGTAGGTTAATTATATTGTTGTACATTGCCTTGCACTTGTCCATTGTCCTGCACTTGATTTTGATGTTAAATATTTGGTTGTTGAAAAATATTTTGTGCAGTTGTTGTTGCTTAAGCCAGGTAGATACTAGAAAACCGCACCAACAAAATTTCAGATGGATTAGAACTAGGAACTCATATGAAGAATCTACTTCTCACTAGTGGACAACCACGCCTCACTAGTTGTTAGTCGTTGTCTAAGTTGACTAATCTTTTTTGAATGAACATGTTGAGTAGAACATGCTTGTGTATGTTGTAAGTAACTTTCAACACAATCATCATGAGGATTGACATGTCGAACCCCATACACTCGTCCCTTATACCTTCCACTATAGCTTGTAACCAACAGTGATTCCCTAGTCTCTCCTCCCAAGTAGGGTCCAAGGGAATGCATTGTGAGACATTAAAGAAAAAAGACTCAATTAATATTTGAGAAAAATCTGCTTTGAAAATCTTTCTATTCAAAATAAGAATGTTTGTTAAATTAGTATCAAATGTATATGTACAATAAACTTGAAAGAAACTAACATGTGTCTGCCTCGATCTATCATCACGAAATCCCCATAGTCTTTGGTATATATATTTGTTAGAACACTTCATCATTATGGACCGAGCGACCAAGCTCCTCTGTCTACCAACAAAAAGTTTTATAAAGCAAGGAATTAATAATATATCAAACATTAATAAAAAAATTATTAAAGTAGTCATACCAAATGAATGGTGTGTTGCTGTAACTAGTGGATCACCTAGTGTGCAAACTCCCACTTTTTTCAAATGCACAATTTTTTTTGTTGAATCACATTTTGATTGATACAAAGATATGTTCCACTTCTCCAGATTATTCTAAATATTATTTTCAATCCATTCATGTTTCTTTCCTTCTTTTCAAGCTTCTTTAAACATCTCTATAAAGTCAATGAGAAGCCTTGGAATTAAAAAGTTTCTTAATTCTATCCTCATATTCAACACACCATAACACCTTCCTCTGTCAAGAATAATATATAGTTGTCCATGACTCTCAATCTATCCAAATGTTGTCCAAATAAACTAAGTATATTTCAAAAGTAAAAATAAGTAAAGGATGAATAATGTTGATTTGGGGTGAGCTTTGCATGTTATGTTTATTAAGTAGAATGTTGCAGGATTTGTCAAAATAAAAGGAAAAACATTAGAAGGAAAAACATTCCAAAAGGAAAGCAATATAAACAAAGAAAAGTAGAGTCCAAATAGAAAAGATCATCTTTAATTCATCCACCATCCACTCAGCAGCCCCCTCAATGATGATCTAAGTATAAGTATATGATCGCAAGGTTTATGTTGGTGTAGTGGTTGTGAGTTGTGTACGTATACCTAAATTACATATGGATTTTGTCCAGTACATATGAACTTTTACTGTAGATAAATACGATTTTTCTTGTAGTGTTATTTGTGCTCTTTCAGAGTGTTTCTTTCTTATCTTGAAAGGGCTTACTCTTAAGGGGAGATTAGCCGTTAGGGTGAACCAGTATACAAATTTGTTGTGTTGGCTTTTCACTCTTGTGCTAGACGCTTGCTTGATTAGTTTTATCTATTGCGAATGGAGTCTAAGCTCCTTTCAACCCTCCCTATTGAAACCAATTGTTCTTACATATGATGTAAGCAACATAGCCAAACTCTTCTTTAGAGATATGGTTAAACTTCATTGGCTACCTAAGTGAATAGGGAGAGTCTGGCCTCTCGAAAGCCGGGAGAAAAGATTTTATTACTACTTTATTGTTTTGTTCAAATTTGTTCATCTTTGTTCAGTTGTTATCTCCAATTATCAACTCAAATACACTCTGAAATATTATTCAGTTACTCCCTTATCTACAGTTTTGTTGTTATTATCATCAAATACCTTTACAATTGGTATTAAATTCTCGATCTAGGTTTCAAACCTATGAATGGTTACCACATGCAGCTCAAGAGCAACGGAGGAACGTGTCGAAGGGTTAGTGAAACGAATGATGGACCACGATCAGATGTCAGAGACAATATTGAAGAGGCTCAACGATATGATGATGCATTCGCCATAACTTGATCACACAACAGAGTCGTATCAGGAAGAAGACAATGCCCCTCAAATCACGGATCCCAGTGGAGGAGGACAGAATCGCGGAAAACCGTACTACAGGGGTGACGGGGGACACAAATTAGAGGTCCCAACATTTGATGGAGTAGATACGAACGGGTGGTTAGTGAGAATGAACCGTTTCTTTCGGGTGTCAAACATTCCGGTGGGGGAGAAGCTTGATTATGCAGTGCTAGGATTAATGGGAGAGACTCTTATGTGGTTCGAATGGTGGAAGACTCAGTCGACATTTCACACTTGGCTCCGCTTCAAGCACGACTTGCTGAAACGTTTCGAACCAGGAGCGGTGTCAAATCCCTTGGTGCCAATGTTGCAGGTGAAGCAAACAGGCTCCGTCATGAAGTATCGACATGATTTTGAGCTCGCAGCCAGATCACACAGAAATTTGGGTGGAGAGACCGTACTATGTATGTTCCATGAAGGGTTGAAACCGATGATTAAGTCAAAACTAGATGTGGTGGAGTTTGAATCCCTACAAGCATTGATGGATTGTGCAACGATTGTCGAAGCGAGAAATTTAGCTTGGCGAGAGGAAGGTGGAAGCCAATGGGGAAAACGACGTGAAACAGACCCTAAGTCTAGTGAGGGTTTTAATAGAGGTACGAATTGGGCCAGACATAATAATTTTAATATCTACTTTGAACGTTCCCCACCACCAGAACCCAAGGAGAACCAAGTCACTCATACCACTCGATTCCCAACTTCTAGCTCATCGGGCCCAGAGCATAATTCTAGTTGGATCTCAAATGAAGAGTGACTTGAACGCCAATGCAAGGGTCTATGCTACAAGTGTGGGGAGAAGTGGAATCCATCCTAGCGTGTCGACACCGCCATCAACACCTGGTGCTAGTAGATGCTGACAAAGAGGAGGAGCTTGAACCATCCCCTGAAGAAATCACATAGGAACCCTCTACTCTTAATCTACAAACTTTGTCTCTCCATCTTTTATCTTTCAGTCATTGGGGGTTCACACCTCATGACACATTTAAAGCTAAAGGCACGATCCAGGGCTTAAAGGTGATTGTATTGGTGGATTCAAAGGCGGAGGCCAATTTCCTTTCCACTCACATTGTCTCCTACCTAGGTTTACCATTGAGCCAGATGCGGTCATTTTAAGTTGAGGTTGGGAATGGTGCTATTGAACCAGGAGCTGGGGGCTGTGAAAATGTCAAACTGATAGTGCAAGGTGTTTCCATAGTTGCAAACTTCCTTGTAATGGAGCTCGGGTGGTCAAAGGTGGTGCTTGGTGTTGGGTGGGTGGCAAGCCTGGGCAGATTTGAAGGCGACTATAAGCGGTTGACACTAAGCTGGATGTCTAATGGGTCCCGAGTAACACTGCAGGGGTACCCTAGCCTCAGTAAAAGCTATGCATCAGGAAAGATGGCTTTAAATGCATTGAAAAACAATGAAGAGGGTTTCTTGGTGACTCCTCTATTATGCTCTGATGGAGATAACATTACTTCTCCTATTACAACTGAGACTCTGGAATTATTGCAACAATTTGATGATATTTTTCAAGAACCTTCTGGGTTGCCTCTGTCTAGACCACATGATCATACCATTCCATTTAAGGAGAACTCAGCAATCCCTAATATTAGACCATACAGATACCCACATTATCAGAAAGCTGAGTTTGAAAAGATCATTGCAGAGATGTTGCAAACAAGTATATTCGGCCCTAGCACGAGCCCGTTCTCCAGTCCGGTGATCTTGGTGAGAAAGAAAGACGGTGGCTGGCAGTTTTGTGTTGACTACCGAGCACTCAACAAGATAATAGTCCCAGACAAATTTCCAATTCCAGTTATTGAAGATCTTTTGGATGAATTAGTTGGTGTTGTGGTATTCTCCAAGCTGGATTTGAAATCTGGTTACCACCAGATTCGATTGAAAGTAACAGACATTCATAAGACGGTGTTCCGAACACATGAGGGCCATTATGAATTCCTCATGATGCCATTCGGGCTCACAAATGCTCCCTTTACTATCCAGTCACTAATGAATGAGGTATTAAGACCATGTTTATGTAAATTTGCTTTAGTTTTCTTTAATGACATTTTAATATATAGTCACGACAAGGACAGTCATAGGGATCATTTGCTGCAAGTTTTTGAGATCCTTAGGAGGAACAACCTGTTGGAGAACAGGAATAAATGTTGTTTTGAAAGTTTCAGTATCGAGTACTTGGGGGATATTATTTCTGCGCAGGGGGTTGCTACAGATCCTAAAAAGATTCGTGACATGGTTGATTGGCCTACACCTAAAGATTTAAAAGCACTACGGGGATTTCTAGGGCTTACAGAATATTACTGACGCTTTGTGAAGGGCTACAGCAGCATCGCATGGCCTCTTATACAACAACATTTACCAGATTTTGAGAAATTCTTGGGAGCTAGCTTCGAAGATCAAGACTGTGTTTCCTAACTTTCACCTTGAGGACAAGGTGAATTTCCAAGGGGGGTATTGTTATATAACCAAGTGTAAAGGAGGAATAGGAAAAAAAATATAATACAAGTTATTATTAGGGAGTTAGTATAGGTAAAATTGGGTTATACTTATAAATAAAGGGTTGGAAAGAGAGGGAGGGGAAGAGAATTGGATAGTGGAGTGAATAGGGAGAGTCTGGCCTCTCGAAAACCAGGAGAAAAAATTTTGTTACTGCTTTATTGTTCTGTTCAAATTTGTTCATCTTTGTTCAGTTGTTATTTCCAATTATTAACTCAAATACTCTCTAAAATATTATTCAGTTACTCCCTTATCTACAGTTTTGTTGTTATTATCATCAAATACCTTTACACAATTTCATTAGTCATTTTCTGGAGAACTCTTTAGAAAAGACTAAGAACTCAACTCCATTTCTCTACCTCTTGTCACCCTCAAACTGATGGACAAACATAGATAGTAAACAAGTCTCTATCAATTATGCTGAGGGTAGTCCTTAAGGGTAATCACAAATATTGGGATTAGTCTTCTCAACATTGTGTTTGCCTATAATAGGGTAGTCCACAAGACTACAAAGATTTATCCTTTTGAAGTTGTGTGTGATTTTAACTCTCTTACAACTTCAAAATTTGATAACTCTCCCCCACATTAATGATTTAAATCATCAGGAAGGGGTGTCCAAGGATGATATTTGTAAAGAAACTACATGAGAAGGTTAAAACCCAAACACAATATCAAAAAAAGAGATACGTAAAACAAAACAATAAGAGGAAGAAAGTAGTCATATTTGAGGAAGGAAATTAGGTTTGGCTTCCCTTGTGCAAAGACAGATGATAGGGGACCATCCTAAAGATTGTACACAATAACAAAGAGGTTACAAAGCTAGAATGTTGGTTAGGCTTTTGGACCTAATTGGGATTGTTTGGACCTCCAAACAGACTTTTAGACCCAAGTTCAATATTAAAGAAGATTGTTTTAGAGATTTTCCAGTTTCAAAAATATAAGACCTCTATTTATAAAAATTGTATAGAGTAGTGTATAATTTACTTTTGACCTTATATTTTTGTGCCAAATAGAATAGGATTTTGGACTTTGTATTTGGGCCAAGTAGAGTAGGGTTTTGGACCTTGAAACCCATAAAGACAAGTGGACGTCTACCCATGAAATAAGCAAAAGGCGCCACCTAAGAAGATAGAAGGTGCCACATGTGTATATGAAAGCTTCAAAATAGGTACCACATGGAGAGTTTCCTCTCCAAGCTTTTTTTTTTTCACTTGTCCATCTCTCATTGAAGAGTATTTTTAAATTCGGGCTGCAAATTACCTATGCCTTGCCACTCCCTCAATGGAGAAGATTTGAGCCAATCATGAAGAGCCACTTGTCAACATCTTATTTGAAAGGATTTTAAGAAGCTTGCTTTACAAGTTAGGATTTGAAGCTTCTTTTGCAAACTTCTTAGTCTATAAATAAGAGTCTCTTGTACATAAATTTTCAGCTTATGAATGAGAATTATTATACTGCCAACCTTGGAGGAAAACTAATATGGAAGGACCCAAAACAGTGTGGGTACCAAAAGAGAAAAACTCTTCCTCTTGCAATTATATTAAATCCAAGAAAGAAGACTCAAATCTTGGAACTAGGAAAATTGATGCTAACTTTTCATAAAGGAAAGAAAATATACATTCCCAGAATTGAGAAACAAGAGACAAAGATTAACGAGATTCGTTGAAACTAGTCAGATAAGGATGAGATGTTCACATTTTACTTACAAATGTTCATCACTGTCTATCACGTCTACAAGATAAGTACTTTTTTTTGCTTGCATTTATTAGTCTAAAACTCTTATACATTAGACGACCTAATAGTGTTTACATGCATTTGATAATATTTTGATTGTTTATGCAATGTATGATATTTTTTGTATAAATTTTTTTGAAAGTTGATTTATAGTAATTTGGTCTCTTCAATTTTGTTTTATTTTCTTTATAAAAACAAGTGTGTTATTTAGCATAATATTTTTTATTTTGAAAAATAATTAAACATCATTGTAGAAAAATTTATTTATTTGTTTGGTAAGTCTAAAAAGTTGTGAAAAATGTGTTTCTCTATTTTAATTTTAATTTCCTCTTTGAAATTCTAAAAATGTTTTCTATAGGTGTAATAATTGACAATGTTTCAAAAGTTTAATAGTATTATGCATAATGTTTTACTAATTTTGATATATTTTGGTTCCAAATTGTTGATGCTAGTGTATGGTAGTTTCAAATTTTCAAAATCAATACTATTTAAGTTTTTCGAGATTATTTTTATGTTGACTTTTTTTTTTTTTTTTTTTTTTTTTTTTTTTTTGGGTGTTTTTTTTTTTTTTTTTTTTTTTTTTTTTTTTTTTTTTTTTTTTTTTTTTTTTATTTTTTTTTTTTTTTTTTTTTTTTTTTTTTTTTTTTTTTTTGTTTTTTTTTTTTTTTTTTTTTTTTGTGTTTTCCACGGGATGTACTATTTTTCAAACACATAATTCATTGTCTTTTCAAGGCCGTGGTGTTTCAAATTCTTACGCTTATTTTTAATTCTTCAGATTTCTTAATTTTGGTTTGTAAGAATGTTTCTAACCTTTGAATTCTGAAGTATTCGATTCTTTCCCTTCTCAGGTTTAAATTACAAATTACTTTCTTTATTTTGTTCTGTTTTTTTATTATTTTAATTTTAGAAAATGTTTGTTTCAATTTTTTTTCATGCATTTATTTTAACGTAAATGTTTTCAACCATTTCAAATTCTGAAATAATCAATTCTTTCCCTTCTCAGGTTTCAATGGTTGTTCTGTTTTCTTATTGGTTTAAAACGTTTGTTTCAAATTTTTTCATAAAAATTACTTTTACATAAATTAATGCTTTAATGTAAATGTTTCCAACCATTGTCGAGGGAGAGATTGTTGTCAAAGAGTTCGACTCTTAGTGGGACAATTGCCAAGAGAGAGATTATTATAGGTGACATCAATTATCTCGTGGTGGAGGTCAAGTGGGCTAAGTCACAATCGAATCATGACACTTAGGCTGTTAAACTCTTAAGTAGAAAGAGTTGCACCTTGACTAATGGCTATAGTTTTTGGCATAGTGGTAAGTGCTCGATCCAACAATTGGTATCAGAGCCAAGGTCACGAGTTCAATGGGAGATTGTTGCAGGTTGCACAATTGTCCTATGGCGGAAGCCAAGTCAGCCGAGTCACAATCAAAGAGTTCTATTCCTAGTAGGACAATTGCTGAGGAGAGATTGTTTCAGGTTACATCAATTGTCTCGTGGCGAAGGCCAAGTAGGCCAAGTCAAAATCGAATCGTGCCAGAAAAAGGGACCAAGGATACAAGAAGATCCGACCTCCATTGATCTCAGGCTCAAGCTGCTCTCAACACAGACCAACACTAGTGTGTGATAAATTGTATAGAGTAAGAATAAACTTGCTTATAATTGGGCTAAAAATTCTAGGATATTTGGACCTTATATTTAGACCAAGTAGACTAGTTATTTGGGCTTTGTAGTGTAGGATGGTAGATTAGGGTTATAGTACTCTTGTTAGGGTTTCAAGTGGGCTCACTTGAACCCTAGAGAAACCCTAAGACATCCCTACATGGGAAAGAGATACTTACACATTTTTCACACATGTTCAAGTGTTGAAAGCATGAGTGGATAAGTTTCACTTGATCCACTTTTTGTGCCATCTTTTTTGAGAGCTCATGGGCGAATACAAATTTAAATTCTCCCTTATTTTTCCTCTCTCTTGGTTGGATCCTATCACTATAAATAAAGGTCTCCACTCCTTGCATTTTCAACTTTGGAATGAGTAGAGTTATGATGCAAAAATTGTGCCACTTTTTCTTGAAGTTCTCCTTAGGATAGGCCTTCATTTCCAGCTCCCTTTCTAAATATTTTCCTTGAGAGTTGGTCGAACCTCTCTCAAGAAACACCACTCCTCCACTCTTCTTCACTCAAACATCTTACCTTCTCCTTTACTTCCACATACTCCATCCATTCCACTAATTTAAATCAAGTATCTCCTCAAGGAAATCCATCAGGAACTAAATCAATTGATTGAGAATTGGATGTAGTATGTGCTATCAAATGAACTAGTATAAAATCATCTTGAGTAGTCTTCCTTTCCTTACCTTATTATATTGCATGTTATGATTTTTACATTAACATAATAAGGAGATGTTTTCAAACTCAAATTGTGAAAATATTTATTAGTTTGTCTATCCAATACAAACATATCATCTCATTGCACACTTTGAGACGATATTGCGAAATCTAAAAAAGTTTGAAAATACAATTCAACCTTCTTTTTTGTGTTACTTTTTATTTTTCACAACAATGACAACACTTTGGCAAACATACAAATTTGTCAAAATTGTAAAAAATAGGTTGGAGCGAGTTCAAGAGGGGGTGAATTGAACTTTAAAAATTTTTACAAAACTGGAAAGTGATTTAAGTATGAGAATGAATTATCTTTATAAAATCAATTAACTTCATAGTTCTGGACTGTACAGTAAACAATTCAGTAAACAGATGTTCAGAATATACAACGGAAGTATTACAGATTCAATCAAACAGTTTACTGAACTCTTCAAGAATCAGAACACAATCAACAAGATTATTATATTTTAATCCAGTCAATTCAGATGATAACAACAATTGAATAATAGCAATCAAGAAGAGTAGGGAGAAAAGCAAGAACATATAATTTTTATCCTGGTTCACCCTTCCACAAGGGCTACGTCCAGTCCTTTGCCAAACCAACAAAGATTTCCACTAAAATGATCCAAGATCAGCTTTACACCCTTGTTCCCAGCAAGTTACAAACTGCTCCCCGCAGTACTTACTACTCCCAGCAGTAAACCCACCACACTGAACCCTTCAGCTGGTGTTACACCAATACAGAAACCCACTGCACTGCCCAATTACACTCCAATAATTGAATACAACAAGAACAAAATACAGCTCAAATCAATCAACCTCACTGTATGCAATACAAAATGGTTTGAGATCAAGTATGAATGACTTAGCTCTGGTCCAGAACCAAAGCAGTTGATCCTCACTCAAGAAGTGCTTCAAGATTCATGATCTTTATGATTTCTTGTGTGAAAATCAATTCGAAAACAATTTGCACAAAAAGGGCGCTTGTGATCTCTTAGGAATTCTCAAAAGGATATTTCAAAAATCTCAAAGTTATGAAAATGATAGAGACCATTCCCTTTTATAGTCAATTCTATTTAAAACAGTTTAGCTGTCACTAGTTCAATTAATTGAACAAACCATTCAATCGATTGAATTGACCGTTAGTTGACTCAGTCAAAGATTCCAGTAGTAACAGAAATAACTATCACATTCAATCGATTATTTTAAAAATTCAATTGATTGAAAAATCTTTTTCAGCAAAAATCAGTTTAGGCTATTTTTCTTAAAACTAGTTTTAATAAAAAATATTTGTGAATCTCTTAGCACCCTAGGAATGATGAACCATGCCACTAATGATTAAGAACTAAGCCAACATCAACACACAAATCCAACTAAGGACCAAGACCGAATCACCCAACCATCTTCATGTTGGCTCAAAGTCATCCACTTGAACATTCTGGTCCAGGTTGGTTCCAACAGATTCTTCATGAAGCAGTCTTCATCAACTCACGTGTTAGGCATTGATCTAACATAGTCCAGATCCAATCCATCAGAACTTCAGCAAGCTATGGTCTTTATGACTTCATCAAATCACATGCTTAGCATTGGTGTTAACAAAAATTAATAAATAGACAGAAGTCCAAGTATCAAATCCATAGAGACTTGCAATGTAATTATTTAATAAGAAAGAAAATTAATTATATGGATTTTTACATTTGAAAACAAAAATAAAGGCTACATTTTATGGAATAAAGTAATAAAGATGCAAATAAATTTTTTAAGGTTTTTGAATAAATGATCAAAGGATAATCTAATGGAATCAACATAAGAAAATAATGATAAATATAGAGGTTAATAGTTCCTTTTGTCTAACAATTGTGATTGTGTCTTTAAGTTTTGTTTCATTATTTTAAATGTTCTTAATTTTTTCCCACATTGTTTACAAATAAGTTATTTTCCATTAAATTGATGATAATAATATTATAATCATATGTTGTTTCCATCAATAAGTCAGCTTGAGGTGATAAGGTATTTTTTGTTATTTGTGTCATATATCATTGTGTTAATATTGTTATCATCATTTTGAAAAAAAAATACTATATTGATATGTTTTTTTTTCAAAAAAAAGAGATTAAATTGGAAACATTAAAATTAATGGAATAACTGAAAAATGTCATCATAATAGTGAGACACAAACCACACAACAAACTATTAAAACAATAAATAATTATTATTCATTTTTATATAATCTACTAAAGGATTAATTACAGTTTACATTGAAGAATTACAAGAACTAGTAAAGCCTAAGTCATTTGATATTGTTTCATCTGGGTATAAAGTAGGCTTTGGAGGTATTTTCAGGTTTTCAATGTCTCCTTCAAGCATTTCAACTACTTCATTCATCGTAGGACGATCATTTGGTTTCAACTGTATACATCAAAGTGCAACTATAATAATTTTTTTTACTTCTTCCTTTTCTTTCTCTTTGGCATCTTCGATTTCTATATCCTTTTCTTTTCCAATATACTTATGAATCCAAAAGGGAAAGTATAGTTGACTTGAACGCTCTGCATTGGGATTTAGGTTTTTCTTTTTGTTTGCCATTTCCATTAGAAGCATTCCAAAACTATAAACATCAGCCTTGTGAGATATTCTACCAATATTTTTATAAAATAATTCTGGAGCCATATACCCAATTGTTCCTCTTGCTCCTGTCATTGTGACAATGCTATTATCTATTGGATATAACTTTGCCAATCCAAAGTCAGAGACCTTTGGGGTGAGTTTTTCATCCAACAAGATGTTGTGGGGCTTGATATCAAAATGCAAAATTTGCATCTCACACCCATGGTGAAGATAAGCAATTCCTCTAGCTACTCCAATTGAAATATTGTATATTTCATCATAGCTTAAATGTATATTTGTATCTTTAGAAAAAATAATTTTATCCAGAGATCCATTTGACATAAATTCGTAAACAAGAGCATATTTTGATCCTTCAACACAAAATCCAACTAATTTTACTATATTTTGATGATGTATTCTTCCAATAGTTGCAACTTCATTGATAAAATCTTGTCCATCCCCTGTTGATTTACTTAACATTTTGATTGCCACATAAGGTCCACTAGACAACTTTCCCTTAAACACATAACCATATCCTCCTTCACCCAATTTGTCTTTGAAACCTCCAGTCATCTTCTTGATTTCCTTGTATGAATATCTAATAGGCATCAAATTGGAATGTTCCAAGTAATTTTCAATATTTTGGTACATCGACAAATGTCGACTTTTCCATTTGTATATCAAGAGTGCAATAAACAGAGTGATCCCAAACAGAAGTTTTCCTGCCCAGAAGGATGGTAAAACGTAGTGTCCTATAATTAATCCTAATTTATAGTTACCGACACCATCAAATCCTTCATTTTGTACTTTTACTGTTTCAACCAGACCTGTAATATCATAAAAATAACCATGTTTGAATAACAAATGAGAAAGAAAAAGATATAAATGTGCAATGAAATGTTAATATCTGGAAGTTGCTATGGATATAGTGTAGGACAACTCACCTATCCACACAGCATAAAAGGTATCTGCAAGAAAAATTTAGTTGAGTGAATCAATAGTATGATAAACAATTGTTTGAAATGTTAGCATGAGATGCAACGAGCAAGATATCACTTTATTAAAATAAAACATCAATTTGATTCCTAAATTGATATTGTCTATCAGTTTAGTATGTAACATTATAGTAAGCAATTTTTTTTTAACTGTCATATATATATATTTGGCTGTTGACGTTGGTCGAGCCACTCAACTTTTATTGCAATAACAGTCTGCATCTAGGACCAAATTGATTAACGATTGCCAAAATTAAAAACTAAGCTTATTTATTTTTTTCTGTTATAGAAACTGTCAAAATAATGTTATGCCAACTTTAAAGATAGATTTGATACTTTGACATATACTTGTTAATGTTATATTATACTATAGAGTCATTGTTCATCAACAAACGGTTTTGTTCCTCAATTTAGTACATTTGCGCATACCTATACATGTATTTAAGGGCCTATAAATTTAATGGAACAACTATAGGTGCTAAAACTCCCTTTTTGACTTACAAATGTAATTGCATACACAAGAGTCTGATGTTAATTTCGACAACCTTGCTTGAGTTTATTTGCACTGTGCGTATAATTGACCATCAACATGTGTGCATTGAGTTTATCACAAGAATAATGAATTAGAAATTACATATAGTTTGACTGTGCAGAATATGATCGTTATCCAAAAAATAAATAAATTAGAATATGATAGTTGTGAAGCATAAAAATAGGTTCTTGTCATTATGTATATAAATAAAGCCAAGGTGAGCAAACTAAGATGAACTCTTACCTCTTGCATACAAAAGAAGCTCGTACCATATCCTTGTACCATCTGAAAGTGAAACAAAATTCCTCTGATCAGTAAACAGATAAAAGAGATCAACTTTATTTGATTAAATTAAGCATCACTTTAATTAAAAGTAAAAGTCCTTACAGAATTAGAAATATAAAAAATATTATTAACAGAGTAGAAGGATTCAAATTCAATATACGAAGGTTGAAAGTTTAAAATTATTATAGATTTCATATAAATTAAAAATGAGATCCTTTAATATTTGAATCTTTTAATAATTTATAAGTATGAATTTAAACTTACAAACAGAATGAATCTTTATAAAAATGTAAACTTTATTTTCCAAACCAATTTTATAAAATTAAATTAAACTTAAAATCTATTTTTTATAAATAATAATATTACTTTAACATATATTTTAAATTTTACAAATGATCACAAGAAATTCATAATAGAATGAAGTAACTTTTACTTCCTTTACCACATCTATGAAAAATTCCCAGGAAACTGCGGCAGTTGGGCAAGCAATCAACCCTCCCAGAAGTGTCCCAATTGCAGTAGCTAGCCATTGAGCTTCCACAAATGTCCTCACAGGCACGAGTCATCCACGAAATCTCAAACCCATAGACTAGTGCTTTGTACATCTCAGTGTAAGAATTTTGAGGTGTGTGCAAA
>Ga0099824_1002325_pt1 | contig 27762 bp, 11 predicted proteins | sample SiratrowhiteBW_FD_76837 | JGI IMG/M metagenome (GOLD analysis project Ga0099824, IMG submission 76837) | Root nodule microbial communities of legume samples collected from California, USA - Siratro white BW | ecosystem: Host-associated > Plants > Roots > Nodule | place: USA: California...
ATATTTATATATATATATATATATATATATATATATATATATATATATATATATATATATATATATATATATATTATTTGAAATTGATAGGTATATATAATATTGTACATGATTCAATATTATAATTGTTAAAAATATTTGACTTTTGGTGTGATCCAGCGAATTCTTATTCAATAAAATGGATTTCTTAATAATAAAAGCAATATTTTAACATAATTCCATAAATATGGGATCTTTAAAATTTAAGATGATTTTTTATACGAACAACTATCTTTATAAAATATTATTGAAAAGCAAATCATATAAATAATTATTATTAGAGATACTCTTATGTCTTAATTTACGTGTAATTTAACATTACACTTTAGTCTAATTAAAATTACATTTCTTGTATCATGAAATTAACATTCATTTTAGTTTATGTACAAGATTACTTCGACTAATTTCTTTGATTGTTGATCATGTTTTGGTCAAAATGTGTGTTGGGTGTGTCTGAGAGGAAAATAGAGTCTTTATTTAGTTCAAAATGATTGGTATTGATTAGTATGAAAGTTGTTTAATCGTATTTTCTTTAGGGGAAGTGAAGTATTATACCAACTTCATCTGTGTATTTTAAGAAAAAACTTACTTCTAAAAAATTGAGTGTATATTAGTATATCAAGAAATACTCTAAATATACTTTTTCTAATATATTGTTTTAAATTTATTTTTATAATTGGCTAAAATTTAGTGAAATTGTGGGAGCCTCCCTTTTTAATTAATAAGTTTTAATCGTAGTTTTGTTATTTTTACTAATTTCAACGAATGATAAATAATATTAGAATGTGGTAATACTCCTAAATCACCTCAAGTCAATTTTATAAAATTTAATGTGTTTTCAGTATATAATTTTTCCGTATTTAACATTTTAAACCACTTTGCGTTTTCATCTTTTATAACTTCTTTTAAAAATGATAAATGAAACTATATGCATCAATCGTAAAACAGATAAAAGATGCACATTAATTTTACTGTAAGAATACATATTAGTCAAACAACATTAAAATGTCATTTTCTTTCACATGTTCACAAACTATATATTATAATTCCAAATTGAATAAGAATACATGATTTTAATAGTAGAATTATGAGATCTATGATAAGATTATGATCTTCAAACCGTGTAATGGAGGAGTGTTGACTTAGTTTTTCTTGTCCGTTTTTGTTCTTTTAACTTTCTGACTGATAAAACTATTTATTAAAAGTGTATTTAAACTATTTTCAATACACACAAACCTTAAATCATTTTTTATATTACTCTAAAATTTTCAAGATAAATGATGATACGTTGATATTTGTTTTTAAAATTCCCAATACCAAAACTATTTAATACTTTAAAATTTGACTTGATAACAAAAATACAAAAATGTTCACCTAACTATTATCATATATGAATTAATATCAACTTGTCACATTTAAAAACTTTTACATTATACTTTATCAATATAACCATTAAATGTAAAGTCTTTAAGCAGAAGACATTTAAAAAATCCTTAATTTTCTCCACCATCGTCCACTCATCCAAATTAAAAACATAGCTTACTATTTGTCATGCTGTTGCTTGTAAATGCATGCTATACCTAAAGCCTAATACTGACACCACTCAAATTTTTTAATTACATAGTTCATGTCATTCACAATCTTTATTTCTTCTTCTACTGTAACAACTATAATTGAAGTATTTTCAATGTATTCCATAAAACTAATATTCCTTTCAAGTTTAATCACATTTAGAAATTTTCACTTTTCTTTAAGAAGGTATTTTGCAAGACTTGTAAGACATCACTTCTCTCACAAACTCAATATAACTTATTAAATGAAGCAATAGATTAGATTGGAAAACTCTTTTTTTTTCCTGATATAATTGTATCTACTTATTTTACTTTGTTTGTGTTAAAAATTCAAAACAGAAATGAAATCCTACATTAAATAAAGTTGGACAAAATAAACAATATATAAGGAAAAAAAAGCACATACACCCTTTCTGTTAAAGTTTAAGGTTAGAAGTAATATAATAATCTCTTATATGGTCAATTTATGACTTATTAATACTGAATTTCTCTAGTATCTCTTTCTGAAAAGCTCAACAACTAACACCATTTGCATTGCAAAGAGTGTTATGTCAATTATGAATTTATTTGATTATGGTCAGTTTTATACTCTACATATACTAAGTAAATGATCTTTTGTTAAGAACATGTTTACAATGACGCTTTGGCATTTAGACTTAAATATAAAGGCATAGGAATGACATGTTCCACCATTAAAGATATGATTTGATCATGCAGTAAATACGAAAATTACTTTATTTCTCTATAATTAGTCTTCTGATATATGTCATTATGGTATAAGCTAAGTTATCTTCAATTAACACAATTGTTTTCAGTGCAGGAACCACTGATATATTGTTTTATTTGAGAAACAATTAAGAAGTCACAATATAGGAAAGAAAAACTGATACAGTAAATACATGCAGCAGAGTGAGAAGCAGCTCAAAGAAAGCATACATGTATTGATAGATAGATAGATAACATATACTCAAGCTCTTCCAGTGCGCCTTCCAACTTTGAGTGCTAATTCAGTATCTATTTTGAGAGAGATGTCTAGTGCTTTCACTGAATGAGTCAAGGAACCACTGCCACAAAACAAGTCAGCAAGCACATGTGAGATAAAAAGAAAAACTCATTGAATTAGAATCAGTTTATTTGGATTGGTTTAGACAGTCCCATTCATCAGATCAAATTGTGAACATTTCAATCTGAAACCATCACTGCTTGAGAGAAAACTTCCAAAAACAGAATATCTCTAAATGAGATAACTGGGTTATAATACCAGATACCATGAAATGATGTGGAACTACCAAACTTAAAAGTTTACCTAGAAATGTAGGTCACTCCACTTTGGCCAATTTTATGTACAGTGTCTAGTGTGACATTGCCTGATGCCTGACATCACAGAAATGAAACTGGAAATTAGCAACTGAAGTTATCCTCATCCAAATTTATGGTATCCACAAAATACCTGAGATTCTGAAATTATTAAGTAGCCCAAATTAATAATGATCCCTATAATGCAAGAAAAGCTAACTAGTCCAAAGTAAAAATTTAGCAAGCTGATGACAACCTAAACAACCATCTTTTCACTGCGTGAACCCATAAAAAATTGCCTCAAGGAATAAGGGTAGAAATTTAAGTGTAAACCCATAATTTTGTATTTACATATGGCTTATCATATTTCGATATACCTCTTTAGATGATTAGACAATTGAATGTTTATCAAGAAATCGACAGAAGCAAAAAGAAGATGATGGAAATAAAAAAGTATATAAAATCAGTACCAAAATATTGTGCATCGTTTATTCTAACAAATAACCCAAAATATACTGTATATATTAACTAAGAAAATTTAGTGGTGAATACCTCAGTCTCATATCTCCCATTGATCAACTGCACAGCTTCTTTAAGCATAGATATGTCCACATCCCCATTAGGTAGAGGTACAACCATATTGTCCAACATTATTCGAGTCAAAGAAGTCTTTGTTTGGGATGAATAATGTAACACTTCTTTCACTTCCTCAATAGTCCTAGTCTCAACCTGGAAAAAACATAAAAACCTTGAAACACAAATGGGAAACCACCGAAGTTACGTGAGCTGTTACAAGACAGGTACCCAAACCTTCACATTGATAGCAAGGTGAATTTTTTGACAGTACGTTAGATTATAAGGAGAAGGGGGAATTAGTTAAGATAGTTAGAATATAAATGAGACAGTTAGTTAATTAGTTAGTTAGAGGGGTTACTAAGATATAAATAAGGGAAGAAGGTTTAATAGAGTTTCAGATTTGTTGTTATTGTAAATTGAGCATTGAATTTTTGTGAAGGGGAAACCCTTTGAGGAGAGTTTCTCTTCTATTCATTGTTATGTTCATCCCATTCAACAAAAGAAATATTTCTTTTGCTTCTTATTTCAATCTTTTGGTTCCTAACAGAGTATCATTACTCAGTTACAAGGGCCATAAGAACAAGAATTTCAATTGTAACACCTACTCGTGTGGCAGGAAGGAAAGGAGGCAATAGAGGTGTGAAATCTGGTAAAGGGAAATGATAAAAGGGTTTGCAAGGGGAAGAAAGGAAACCAATCAATCATTCAATAAGGAGTTAAGGCCCTAGGGTGAGAAGGAAGTAGACCCTGAACAAAGCTTTGTTGCATCTGGCATAGACATCTTCAAATGACCAAGTGCTAGTAGGGGTTTCAGAATCTCGTTTGATGTATCTTCATTTGGACCTAAAGCATCTATTCTTTCAACATCTAATAGACTTTGGCTTGGTCCCTCTACTTGCATCTAATCCCAATTCCAATTGGATAGCTCATCAAACTTCACATCCCTACTAATGAGGATCTTGTGTGGTTGGAGATCGTATAGACGATATCTTTCAGAGTCTCTACTATACCCCAAAAAAATGCAAATTTTTACCAAGCTTTCCTCTTTTTGTGTTTGGAATAAGAACATAACAAACACAACCAAAATCTTTTAATTTTTTTAATAAAGGTCTTCTACCACCCCAAGCTGCAAAAAGGTGTTTTTCCTTCCAGGGCCTTGGTTGACAACATGTTTTGCAGAACAACAAAGACCCTTTCCAATCCACAAGTATTTGGCCATCTTCATGACTGCTCTATTCTTTCTTTCACTTACTCCATTTTGCCAAGAAATGTAGGGAACAATCAATTGGTGCTTAATTCCTTTATGATCACAAAACTTTTCAAACTCCTTTGTTTTATGTTAACTTCCGTTATTTATGTTAACTTCCGTTATCAGACCATAGGCTCTTTATTTCACAGAATGACTCCCTCCTAACCATTGCTTTAAACTTCTAACTATTGTAAACCTTCAAATCAAATAGACCAAATACATCCTTGTAAAATCATCAATGAACAGTTGGAAGTATCTACTACAATTCAAGGGGCACGATGCTCATAGGTCCACAAATGTATTATGAATGAGTTACAATTTTGCTTTTGCTCTCCAAGTTGCGATTTTGCTTTTGCTCTCCAGGTTGCTACCGGCAGGAAAGATAATCTACTTTGTTTTCCATATTGACATACATTTCAAACATTGGTAGTTTCAATAATTTTGGGCATATTTTTGACAATTTTACCGAACTCATTTGTTTCATAATAGAATAATTTGAGTGACCAAGTCTTTGTTGCCACAAATGTGAGTTGTCTACCTTGCTTGATAAGGCTTGCTCCTTTTTTCTTTCATTTAACTAGAAAACTTTTATCCTTCATGTGGATGGTCATCAACTCACTTCGAGATGGATCAAATGTTTTATTTAATTTTTTCAAAAACTAGAGAATAATTTTTCTCTATCATTTGACCCACACTCAACAAACTCTCTAAACATCTGAAATATATTTTGTATGAGGAAGTCTCAATAGAAACAACTCTTTTGCCTTCAACTGCTATGAGTTTTTCATTGCCTATAGTGACTTTGAAGATGTATGTCTTGTCTAGCTCTTTGAAGATGCTAGCATTATGAGTCATGTGGTTTGTGCATCCACTCTCTATTAGCTAAGCTTCTCTACTCTTGTTGAATAGCAACTTCCAACAAAGAATTGTTCCTCTGTCTGGTGGTGTTAATGTTTTCAAAATCGCGAGTGAAATCACAAAGTCGCACGATTCTGCGAGTATGGAGGAGGAACCAAGCTGACACAGAGGGTGGATCACAAGTTGCACGGATCAGAGTGAGTACGAGATGCTTGATGAATCGGGGGATCATGGGTTGTGTCAATCCTTCTCGTCTTTTTGTCATTCTGTTTAACAGCCCACTATTGATTAAAAAAACCCGACTCGACCCAAGAAAAGGCCCAACACTTGTTACCTTCTTTCTGCTAGAGTTGTCATCACAAATCAGAAACGAAGAAGACCCATAAGGCACACGCAAAGCTTCACGAGTCATGACCATCGTTGACACCACAACACTCTTCGGTGCTAGGCACCATCACAATCCCTGATGCTAGTCGCATTTTAGTCCCCAGTGCTCGCCACCTTCACAATCCCCAACAATCACTTCTATTATCTGTTAGGAAGGAAAACAGGAAACAAAGAGATGAAGTGGCTAATGATGTGGAGGAAGAAGTCAACAACAATACACCTCAGTTAGGCTTGAGTACAAAGCCAAATTCAGTTAGCCTTGAGGGACACGTGGAGCAGGATCTGTGTATCAAGGGACCAAGGAGGAGCAATAGGCAGCGTACTATAAATGTGCAGCTGAGGAACTATGTTGGTTAGGCATTGTGTGGTATAATCTCTCTCTCTTCTTTTGGGCTCCTTAGGGAGAATACTGTTCTTCTTATTCCTTTCTGAAAATACCCATTCCTTGATTTCAGGTGTTGAAGCTATCAAGTGGAGACCATAGATTTTATTCCTTACAACAAATACACTCTCATAGATATAGTTGAAAGTTCTGCAATTTATCATAGACAATCACAGTTTATACATTTACGGACGTTCTCTATTTTTTATTGTTCAGTATTACGACTGTCCATATCTGTTCATAACTGTTCATCTGCTGCTATAATCCAAATCAATGGTTCTGCTTGTCGTTCCGTTCCTTTTGTTGTTTTGATTCCCACTCTGTTCCTTTGGTTGCTCTGCTTGCTGCTCAATTTTATTTAGAATTTGAAAGAAAAAAATGGCATCAAGTGGTTTAGGTCATGCTCCTAGAAGAGGAAGTGGAATTGGAGCAAGGACTGATCCTGGATGGAGTCATTGAGTTTCTATTGATGGGAAAGCAAGAAATTTGAAATGTAAATATTGTGAGAAAGCATTAACCAGTGGGATTTGTCAATTGAAGCATCATCTAGCACAGACTTCAAAGGATGTTGGAGCCTGTATAGTAGTTCCTAAAGATGTTAAAAAATTAATGTTGGACTACGCTGCAGCAAAATTGGATTGAAAATCAATATCTAGAGAAGGCTTATGGGATAGTAGTATGGGAGATTCAAAAAATGCTAGAAAAAGTAAGTCAAGAAGAGAGTGAGGAGTCGTCAAGTATTTTCAAGAAAAGGTGTACTCAAACTACCATCCATGGCATTTTCAAGAAAAGTAGATGGAGGATGCATGTCACAAAATTGCTCTATTTTTCTACAACAATTCTATTCAATTTAATATAGCAAAGAATCAAAAGTTCAAAAGGATGCTTGAGTTGGTTGTCAGACATGGTGTTAGACTTAAACTACCATCATACCATGAAATTAGGGTGAAATATTTGAACCAACAAGTTGAAAAGACCAATCTGATTTTGGAAGAATATATTCTATTTTAGAAGAAAAATGGGTGCACAATAATGATTGATGGATGGAATGATAGGAGAAGAAGGACTAAACTTAATTTTCTGGTAAATAGTCCAAAGGGGACTGTCTTTTTGAAGTTTATGGACGCTTATGACATGTAAGACAGCCGGAAAAATTTTCAGGATGATAGATGATGTTGTTGAGGAGGTTGGTGAAGAGAATGTCATCCGAATTGTAACCAATAATATAGCAAACTGCAAGACAATTGGAGAATTGTTAACCTAAAAGAGATAAAAGTCATATTGGACACCTTGTATAGCCCACTGCATTGATTTAATGTTAGAAGATTTTAAAAAGAAAATATCACTCCGACACAATAGTCAATGATAAGAAACTTACAATCTACATCTATTCAAGAACTGGTCTTATTTCTTTGTTGCACAAATAAGAAAGGGATAGATTTGATAAGACAAGCCAATACTCATTTTGCCACTTCTTATTTGACTTTGGATGGTTGAATGAAAATAAATGATCACTTATTAGGATTTTCACATTCAATGAGTGACAATCTAGTCAATTTGTAAAGACTAGAGATCGGGGGTTTGTAGAAAATTTGATATTGGATAAGGGATTTTGGAAAAATATTTGAATTGCATGAGGGGTTCTCTTCCCCTTATTTCTTTTTGTCCATTTTTATTGTTTTTCAGTGTAATAAAGAGGGATTTTCCCTTTCGTAATGAATTATCTCCATTATTAGTTATTAGTAATATATGTTCCTGTCATCTTGTTTCTGCATCAACAAATAATTTGTTACAGAAATAGTTATTAATTTATCCTATAGCACATTGCAACAACTGCTAATAAGTCGGTTGGAACCTAGCAGGCAAAACAATTTTCAGGAACTTTCAAAGTTGAAATAAGAACAATAAGACTTAGAAATGGAAAAGGAAACGAAATGAGTAAAACAATGAAGAGAACACTACCTCAACCTCCATTTGAAGACTATTTTGCTCCAGATACAGGTCAACAGCTTTAAGGGCACCTGTAACACCTCCAGCTGCTGATATATGATTATCCTTTATCATCACCATATCAAACAAACCCATCCTATGATTCCGACCTCCACCTATTAATACCTATAAAAGCAAATGTTTCTAGTTTACTGAGTAAACTTTATGCTTAAAAGTATAAATTATTAATAATAATTGCAACTAAGTGATCCAAAGTTCAGACCGCCCACTTATCCACCAAACGTAAAGCTGGAGCAGTTTTTCTAGTCTCCAACATATATGCAGGGTATGCTGCATTTGCCATTGCCTGTGGAAAAACACAAAATCTGTAATGTAATCAAGAATTATAAGATAATAAAGGATAATTTCTTTAGTTACTGGGCCAGGAAGATGTAACATATTACCATATTTTATATTCAATATGAATTCATAAGTCAACTTATTTTTCCAAAGTTGTGACAAGAATGTGTTCAATACATTTATAACAAGACAGCCACATTATCAACAATTTGTTAAATTGTTAGCCTTCATCCAGACAATATGAGTAACTAGATACAGAATATAGTGTGCAAAGGCAAACATGGCAAGGAGTGTGGAAGAAAGGAATGAGGCTGGGACAAGAGGATAAAAGGAAAGTACGGAAGTGGAGAGTGCACACAAAAAATTGTGCAAAGGGATGTGTTGACTGTGATTGACCGTTCGCAAGGCTGGAATTCCATCAGGGAGTCTCTCTTTTCCTGAGGCTGGAATTCCAAGCCATCCAACATTCCCTTCTGATGTTAAGAGAACTCCAATACTGTGACACGAAGGTGATCAACTACACTAAGAATTCTAGGCTAAACTAGAGAAACATAAATGCATTAAAAGAGGTGTGGCTGTATTTCTTCTTACCTAGACTCCAATGCAGTTTGTTCGGTTTAAATAGATGCAAATAGGGTAAATTTGGCTTACTACAACCACTCGAATCCATTGGTGTCAAACATCCTTGTAACAAGTTTGAAATAATATATTAAAAAATACATGTCTGTAATACCATTTAAGAAGATAACTATGCTCCTAAAACGGCTAATCAATTTTTCTGAGTAATTATTCCTATGTGTTTATGTTCCCAGACTGGGAAGGACTCATCTCCAACAACTGAAAGGCTTGTTTCATCTCATAATGTTCTGGACTATTATTTTTAATTAAGCTACAATCAACCAAGTGCCACACTATACATACAGCATGGTGCAAGAACCTATGCCATTGAACACTATAGCAGTAGCAGTGGCATGGTATTAACAACTATGCTCTAGACAGAATGGCGACAAACCCAAGTATCTTCAGAAATCTACCCAATTCAGCCATTTTGTAATTATGATCCAATATTATCTACACTTCCAATAATTGATATCAAATCTTTTCAATAGCCTTACAGACCTTTTTAACAGAATATAGTGATAGCTAACTAAGTCCAATTTAATCAGTTAGGTAGTTGCAAGTATAGTACAGAATAGTTAACAAAAGAAAAAAGGATAAAGTAAACAACAGATTACCTTAGTTAAAGTTGCAATACCGCTCATCCTCTGCATAAAGTTTAGTACTACTCTTTCAGCTACAACAATGTTATGTGCCCGTCCTGTTCACAACTTATTGAGGATCAATAGAAGCCGTTCATGAATTAATTAGAAATGAATAAAGCTTTTATTCCACTTGCTTTTGCAATTTTGATTTCCTAATAATTATCTCACCGTGAACTTTTCCAAACTGTAGCCCTTTATGGACAAAATCTCCATCATTTCTAGACCACTCCACCTGATATTTGCAAGTAATCCTCAATGATTCAGCCAAGCACCAACCATGCATATAATGATTGACGTTCTGTGTATTGCTTCCATACCTTCAAAGAAGGATCAACCTCATGAAATATCATCTCTGCAAGTGCTATTCCGGCAATGATGCCATCCTCCTTTGCCAAAAAATAAGCTTCTACTGTCATGTCAGATGGAATGGTGGCCTTGCATGTTACATCACCTACAATTGAAACAATACAGAAACCATCACTGCATTATATCTACCAAATAAAAGTAGCGTATCAGTATCATTTATTTGCACAAACCCAACAGCGAGGAAGAATGTACATTTTCTTATAATAATCAGTGAACATTAACAATTCAAAAAGTGAATTTAGATTTAAAACTCAGTAAGAAACATGGCACCTAGTGAAAGAAAAGAAACAGGAACAGGAATAAACCTTGATCCCCAGCATCTTCTGCAAGTGCCAACTGGATAATGCCCTTCAAATCATAAGTTGGGTGCTCAGGAGGCTTTACAGCAAAGGACTCGTATGATATCCTAGAGCTTGTGACTTCAGTTGCAGACATTTTAACAACCGTCCTGCAGTTGTACATGATTTAAAACAATTTGATCAGAAAATACAGAATGTGTATAAAATGGCACATGAAAATACTACCATCCACGATGATCAACAGACACACTCTTTAGTGAGTTTTCATGAATTTAAGAACTGTTTAGATAAACAGTTGCATTAATGTCTTATTGAATAAGTGCTTCGTATGAAACCACTTAGATATAAGTTATTTTTATAATAAAACGGGGAATAGGGTTAAACTATTTTTATATTAGTTGTAAGCTGCTTTCATAAGCTAACAATTAGGGTTAAGGGCTTACTAAAATAAGTTGAAAACAACTTATTAACATATCATAAGCTATCCCACACTTACACAAGTACTTTAGTCAAGTCAAAATAAGTCCTTATAAGTTGTAAATAAGACATTTCAAAAGGAGCCTTAATCAATTGCATATGAAACTGACTATTTAATTTCAATTATCAGGACTTATGCTCAAACAGGGCCAATTAATCCATACTAACCATGCGTATGTTGCCATTCACAAACTAAAAATAGAATCATAGTCAAGCATGAACCATATATATCACCAAATAACACGAGCAAGGTAATCGTTTGATTTTAATTTGAAAAGTGCACTTTTTTATTCTTACTTTTGTTGTCCTTACAGTCCACAATAGGAATTCTCGATCAATCACAAACCCACAAACACTTAGTCACAAACAATGGTTGAGGCAACAAAACTAGTCAAGCCCAGAAACTCAGAAAAGGGAGAAAAAAATGATACCAGAGAGAGCTCTTAAAAGCACAGGAAACAGATATTTATAATGAAAAACATAGACTTTCTAAAACCACCAAAGACAAGTCAAGAACAACAAGTAAACTAAAATATCTACGTTTTCTTGGATAAAATCTAAATAAAATTACAAAGAAATTTTAAATTTAATATTTTGGAATATCAACAACATACACAACACTTCTCTCTATACGCTATTCCAGAATTACAACTACCATCACAAGTTCCTTTTTCACAAAGGACAGGCAATATATTCAATAATAAAGAGGGTATTGCTGTCTGGAAAAATAGGAAAAAAAATTAAAACTAGCTTAATTTATAACAGTTCTTATTTTTTTTTCTAGGAAAGGTCCTTATACATATTTCCAAAAAAAAAAAAAAAAGCATTTTACCTGAGTTTTGAATTTGATTGCGGTGGAAGCTTAAGTGGGAAGCTGTAACAAATTAACCAATGTAAAAACTGTGAGAATGCTTCAAAGAGAGGCGTGTTTCTTACAACAATTCAGAAGCAATGAAATGAAACGGCAGCGTTTTGTTGCAGGAACAAGGAAGAAGAAAGACCTTAGTGCGGTTTGTAGTGAAAACCCATGAACGCCGCAGCTTATAGCCATATTTAAACGCGATTTGAGGCTTTTTTTTCTCTCTCTTCAACTTCAACTACTCGTGATTCATGAGTTGCGAAAATTGAGTAGTGTTTCTGGCACCATTAACTCAAAAGTGTATGTATTTTAGCATCAACTTTCCTTCTGGGACCTCTTACCCACAAAGGCTATGAAAGCAAGTTGAAATTTTATTCTGATTCCGAAATGGAAAAGTTCAATCTTTGCGTGATTAAGCTACTTTTGCGTGAAGGGGTGTGTGACTCTGTAGCGTCTATGCATACACTGTTCAGGGATGCAGGGGAATTTTATTTTTTTTTATGCTTATTGTTTTTAGATTATAGAAGAAGAAGAAAATATTATTGTGGTGCAAAATAAAATGAAATTTGTATTAAACTAGCACAACTGGAATAAAAAAAAAAAAAAAACTAAATAACACTGTCCTTTAATTACTGGAATAAGATTGTGTAATATGCAAGATAATAAGATGTTTAACTAGCTTTTACTTTTAAAAGAAGAAACAATTTTAAAAGTTAATAAAATTAAAAATAATTAAAAAGGTATATTTTAAATTTTGTATTTCATTTCTTAAATAATGAATTAAAGTAAAAATAATTTAAATAGTAAAATAAAACAGATTAATGTAAATTAATATTCAGTGGTGTTGTGTAATTTAATTGTTAATATAAATTATAGTTATTGATAACGATTGATATAAAATATGTAATAAGTCAGAAAAATAAAGAATATATATATATATATATATATTGCATTATAATTACTCATGATAAAATTTAAAATAAATATTTAAAATATTTAACAAATGCATTAAAAAGTATAAAAATCTTACAAATAAAATAATAGTTTGATTACAGCTTAACTATTAATTTACCAAAAATTAAATTATGTTGAAAAACTTAAAAATTATTTTTATAAGGCTAAAAGTGAGAAAAATATTTTTAAAATTCAAAAACTATATTTAAAAAATAAATTATATCTATAATTAATAAATCTAACATAGAAAATGTTATTAATATTATTATTATTATTATTATTATTATTATATATATATGAAAGTATAATAGACTAGTTAATAAAAGAATATTTAATGATCAATATTAAAGGTAGAGAGATTTAAATTTTTATATAAGATTAGTTGAATATTTTTTTAAGTTAAAGGTATGTAGAAGAAAAATAAATGAAATTCGGAAAACAAATATATGATGAAAACTAATACATACATGTAGAAAGGAAAGTTAAAAGTTTAATTTTATCCTTAATTAAATGTGAACCTTTTTATTTTGTGGTGGTTAATATAATTATTGTTTTTTAAGTCATGAATCATTTTATTATTTTTTATTTTATATAAATTTTTGGTTTAGATAATTTTATTCATAATTTTTTTATGTTATGCACTTAGGTTAAAAGTATATAATTTTTTAGCGTTTGATCATTTGTATTATGTTAGTATTAATTTTATTTTTGTTGACAAACTTTTGATTTACAAATCAAATCAACAAAAGATTAAGTGAGTTAGATGACTATTGTTTTTAAGTTAAAACATTTAGGTAAGATCATATCATTTGAACTTTTCATAATGGTTCCATGTTGTATAAGTCTATTGAAATAAAGTATTATTTTGATAAAAGTGATAGATTAGGGAATGTGAAAGAGTTTATTGTGCGTCGGTTTAAAATGATCATAATTTTTTTTAGTAGATCTTCTAAGCATAATTAACAACTCAATCGTGGTGTTGAAAAAAAAAATTGAAACATAAATTACAACATATAAACATCAATTAATATCTCATTATGTATAATTAGATTGTTATATGTGACTTTAGATAGCTGGTAATACAACTTCTTGATTCATGTGTCATTCAAAAAAAGTTCAAAGTAATATATACTCTTTCTTTCAATTAAAAATGTGTAATTATACAAGATCCTAATCAATTTAAGAAAATCACATCGAAATAAAGTATATTTCTCATTTTGTGTCATTTCTCCGTTTGTAAAGACATTGAACATTATTATGAATAAAGTGGAGAATTTCTTTACTTAAGAAGAAAGATAAATTAGACATAATGATTTTAATGTTTGGAATGCTTCAATTTATAGATGAACAATTACTAAATGAAAGATAACCTTGATATATGTATCTTCTCAAAGTAACAATTCAAATCAAATGTAGCTAATGAACAACTAGATTTAACCTACAATGGACTGGATTGTTTATATAAGATTCTTGACTTGTGACACAAATTCTTTAGCACTACATTTCATGTCTATTGTTTCATTCGATGCAATGTGGACCACTGTTTTAAGATGTGACAAAAAATGTTTATGCCACACAAACTGATAGAATAATGTGAATTATTTTTAATATCATTAAAATATTTAATACAAATTTCAAAATATTACTTTTGAAGTTGTGATTTTTACAATATCATATGAATAATATTTAATTTTTAAAAGCATTCTTAAAAGTTGTGTTGATATTAAGTTAAAAATGTAAAATTGTTTGGCATTTAAAAAATAATAATTTTAATTTAAAAATTTTTATATAAGCTAGAAATTGTATTTTTTTATGCAATAGTAATTGAAATAAAAATAATAATAATTTGTAACTATTGCTTTTTAAAACATTTTTAATTAATGATGTGAAGTTGATGTTTAAACAATATTAAGACATGATTTTATGGTGTAATCAGGAAAAATAATTTTATGGACAACTTTATTGTTTTTTAATGTGTGTTTCAGTCCTATCTTAATTTGAATGATCTTTTAAACTTCTTTTTATTTATGGATTTGGACAGAAAATTGATCCAATATAAGTTGGTGAATAGTCTTTATGCCTAAGTTTTCTAAAGAATCATTCATAGACTTTGGATACTTATTTTAAGGAGTAGATATAAGAGATATACATGTCTGAATCATAGTGTGTATTTACATATGCAGCAAGTGCATATTAACATGAAAAACCTCAAATCGATTTTTGATTTATATGAATCAAACCTCAAATCATTTATATCAATGTAAAGTTATATATACATATATATGATTTTATGAAAAAAAATATATAACTTTAATTTAAGAAATATATTTGATAAATTTTAAAGTGTCAGTTTAGTTGAAATATTAAAATCTACTGTCTATAAACTTTTTAATAAAATAAAGTAAAATATTTAATACATAAATATTGAATAATATAATATTTAGTGAAAATTATACCGGTAGAGTTTGATCTCTTCTATATATTTTTCGTAATTTATTTTTAGATCTAATGTTTCCAATTAATGAATATGGTTGAGAATTTGAGAGAACTCAATCTAAGGAAAAGGTACCTTCCAGACATACTCTTACATGAAAACTTTTTTTAAAAAAATAAAAATGGTTGTTTTAATATCAGATAATGTGCAGTACACAGATTTTACATAATTTTGTTTTATTGCGGTTGTGGAAAATTTAAAAATATTATTTTTATTGTGATGGAAAATCACAAGTAGGATTACCCATGATTTAGAGATTGAAAAAAGTTCATGGACTGTGTATGGTATTATTATAGATGCATGAAAAATGTGGTTTAAATATTTGAAAAGTGATTAATTGAGAATACCGTTTTGCATTGAAACCCTTCATTGAGTAAAGTCCAACCAATCATTCCTGAAACAATCACAACCACTCCTACAATACTCACTCTGCTTATCATTTTTGTGGATCACTCACATTGATAAGTATTTAAAAACAATACTAAACATATATACTAAAATCTATCATTATAACTGGATACAAGTATTTAAAAACATGATTAGACAACTAAATAGTCTTTGACAATGTTCAGTATACATGACAACAAACCTAACAAAATTAAATAATTTTCTAGTAAAGAAGATAAAGAATCATCCAATTTCCTTTTACCCACAAAGACCTACATATGTTTTAATAAATTTTTCATTGATAAAGATAGGAAAACATATCCATCATTATATTTAGTTATGTCTACCTAAAAATAATAATTAAGATATTAAAAGGATGTATAATTAAAGAAAACATTCATAAAAAGTTAGTAAAAGAGATGGAAAATATAATAAAGGTTTAACAAGACAATTTATAATGAGGCTAGATAACTTGTCCTATTAGTTGAACCTCTATTGCATTTTCCATCTCTTTTATTAGAAATCTTGTGCTTTTTCTTAAATTCTTATTAGAAATCTTCTGCTTTTTCTTTCGAAAGAAAATTCTTTGAGTGTTTTCTTTGATGATATATATTTTAATATTTCAATTACTACTTTCAAATAGATGTGACTAAATATAATGATGGATATGTCTTCATACCTTTTCTAATAAAAAAAATTATTACAACATGTGTGTGGGTGATCTTTAACAAATAATTATAATTAATTTAATATTAGGAACTGATTCCTAGGTTTCCTAGGTCATCTTTTAAGGACTTAGTTCCTGTCAAAGGATTAAACACACAAAAAGAAATAGGAGCTTTCACGAAATAATTAAATTTAATAAAATAAAAGCCAACAACCGAATTAGATTTTGTTAACCGAATTAAATTACCCTCTTCATTAGATTGCACTCTGCTTATTAGAGGATACAAAAATTCATGCTCAACTTATTCAACCTTAATTCCAACCCGAATTAATTAACTAAGCGAGAATTAACACAAGTTTTCCTTATGCAAATTAAGCATTCACATACATCATTCATTTCGTCCCAAAAACTCGTGACTCACTCCATTAAGCATAAACAGAGACACAAAATTTATATCAAGTAAAACATTACGCATGAACCAATAGAAACATTAAGCACAAAAATAAAATGATGAAGAGTCAAGAGACGAAGAGAGAAAAAGTATTATAACAACCTCAAAGCTTCATTACAGTTTGAATCAAAAGGATAGCCTTATAAATTAGCCTTCCATTAAATTCGAATAAAGAAAACGAAGATTAAACGTAAAATGAAATTAAAATAGAAAAAGAAATTGAATTCAAACAAAAATAGAACCTAATTGGTAATTGCAGAGAAAAGAAAATAAATACATAACTAATTTTTCTCCAAAGAGAAAACAAACTGAATCTCAAGAGCAGAGAATAAATAACATATGTTTCTCTGATTGTCTCCTCTCTGTAACAGGCGGCTATACTTAAATAAGTGTTGAACACTAAACCTAATGGGTCCAAATTTATTTAATTCTGGTCCAACGAATAAAAATTGAAAATAAAAATTAAAAATAAAAACTGATAATGTGACAGCTCCTCTTCAATTCTAGAATTAATTTTCAAGCCCAATAAAATTCCAAATATACCCTAAAAATAATATTAAAATTAGCTCAAGAAATCTGAATTAAATAAAATTATGAATTTCTGATAAATGAGGCCTAAAGAGTGAAATTGAAAAAATAATAGACACTTAAACACAAATTAATAATTAAAATAGATAAAGAAAGACAAGTAAATAAGAGAAAATAACAGATAAAGAAAGACAAGTAAATAAGAAAAAATAATGACTTATGAGTGAACTTTGGTGAGTTAAAAAAAAAAAATTAATGATTCTTTGTCTTCTTTAACATAAAATTGTTTAACTCTCTCATGTTTGTTTTACAAGACTACTTGTCTAATCATGTTTTTAAATGGTTGTATCGATGATATATTCTAATATTAATAAATTAACCTCCACATTTTAACTAAGGGTGTGATAAATTATCAATGACTTTGTTGTGAACTTTCTCAAATTAGAAGAAAAAAAAAAAAAAGAGTGACTATCTTTCAATTTTATTATTTATTTATATTGATATTGCTGTTTGGAGCATAATAATGCTATGCATCTTCACTCACATCTCATGAATCGAGTACACGACAAGTCTAGCTTAGTTTGTGTAACTTGTAGGGGCATTGATTTGAAATTGGTTTGTGATTACTATCATATCTAATTATTATTTCATATCCTATTCATTTATATTTGCAAAAACATATTTATATAAAATTTAAAAATTATCATTTAAACCATCTATTTATACTAAATCAATCAAATTATTTTAATATTAACTTATATAAATTATTATATATTTAATAATTTTTTAAATATATTTTTTATTAAATCATTGAGTTATAACGTTCATTACGTTTATTATCTTATTCGTGTCGATAAAAATATTACCCAATAACTTATAAAATGACTAAAAACTGTGCTTGCCATATAACTTAAAAAACTCAAATGTAAAACCTTTATATTTATTATATCTCATCTCATTTTCTTTTAGAAAATATGATCACAAATGAAACATAATTTCATTGAAAAGTAAAATGTGAAATGGTTAGAAAGGTGAACCCTTATAAGGAGAAGAGTTTATACTTTAATGAGAAAAAAAATTAAGAATAAGTATAAAAAAATAAGAATGAATTGTGAAAGTTATATCTTGCATTTGAGTTTAACGAGTAAAAGTCGGTGATGTACACATATGAGCTAAAAAAATTATAAAACAATAAAACTAGATTATCCTCAAATGGAATTAACCAAATCATTTACTTGTGGGCCATCCACACCTTTATATTATTTTCGTGGTGGACGGAGAAGTTTAAACTAAATTTTGTCAGTGATCATTTTGTATACGAGCGGTGTTTAATGGAATAAATTGTTAATTGGTTATTCTAATTCATTTATATTTAAATAAAATAGATTTACATTTTATTGTTGTATATATCGTGTAACATCTTTTTCGGAAAATATGAATACAAAAAGAAATTAATATCAATTTTGTGATTTTGTCTTTATTAGAAGGAAAAAAATATTAATTCTTTGATTTTATGACAAAAATCAAAATATCATCAATTCTGTTTATTTTTTATTTTATGACAATATCAGGTTGTAATATTTTTTTTCTTTAGTTATACCTAGAATGGATACATTATTTATAAATATTCAACTCTTTGTTTTTTCATCAATATACACAAGAACAAAATATTTTCATTCTCATATCCTTTGTTCATTTTTGTTCATTTCTTTATTTTCATAATATGATGTCAAAGCTCTAATTTGAGAACTCTGGTTGCTACATTTATCATGGCCAAAATTGTTGATCCCTCACAAGATTATAGTTCACCTTATTATGTTAGTTCTCAGCAATATATGATTTGTTCTCTCGGTACACTAAGAGAGACAGATTTTTGGTGATCAGTCAAAGGCAATGATTGACACTAATAAAAGTAGTTATAGAAGACAATATAGTTCTAAAGTTTGCAGTCATTGTGGAAAGACAAGACATATGATTGATATGTGCTATAGAAACATGGTTTTTCACCTTAGTTCAAGTTTAGAAATCATAAAGCAGACTGTAATTGGTAGAATCATGAAGGTTCAAGGTTACAGGTACATTTTCAGCAAATTGGTTTTACTCCTGAGCAGTATCAAACATTGTTAGCCCTTCTACAACAGTCTAAATCCAGTGACAATGTTTCTAATCAAATCTCTGTCATTCCTTCCAACACAACAACACATACTGGTAATAAATTTCTCTCTTCCTTTAGTTCTTGGATTCTTGATAATGGTGTTACTAGTCATATTTTTTCATCCTTGACTCATTTCACTTCATATCATCAAATTAATCCTATCTCTGTCAAATTATCAAATGGAAATCAAGTCATTGTAAATTATTCTGGAAGTGTTTTTATCAATTGAGATAATGTTTTGTATATTCCTAACTTCACTTTTAATCTTCTTTTAGAATCAAAGTTAATTGATAATTTGTCTTTGTGTCATTATTTTTTATTCTAATGGTTGTCACATTAAGGACAAAAACTCTTTGAAAGTGATTGGATCAGCTGAGATGCAAGGTAGACTTTATATACTCAGGGTTCCTTCTTATAAAAACCTTCATATCAAACCTGTCAAATCTTCACATATAACCAATACTGCCAATTTTACTACTAGTGATCTCGAAATCCTTTGGCATTTTTGGTTAGGGCATGTTTCAAACAAATCTTTAGATGTTATCAAAAACAAATTTCCTTTTGTTAAAATATAAAAAAATCTTTTATTTGTGATATTTGTTATTTTCCAAAGTAAAAAAGATTTCCCTTTCCTCTTAGTGCATCTAAATCTAAAAAATATTTTGATTTGATTCATGTTAATGTGTGGAGACCATACTCATTATCATTAATTCAGTCATAAATATTTCTTGACCATAGTTGATGATTATTCAAGATACACATTGTTAACGGATTTTTAGCAAGTATACTGAGTCCTAAAGTAATATAGTAAGTAAGAAGAGTATTGTATCCACAGTGAACAAAATTTGATTTTAAATTGAATCAAGATTAATTGTATTATGAATGACCAAACAATGAATAATGATTGAATGAATTAATAAATGTAATAACAAAGCAATTAATAGTAAAAGTGTGAATTTAATAATAATAAAGGCCTTGGGATTGAATAGTAATACTCTCCTTCGCATACACTCTTAACCTAATTCAATATCATCTTTTCCAATTACCAATCTGCACAAATAAAAGCCTTTTCAACTTGATTCCTTTAGCATTGAAATTCATAAATTAAATTACCTAGCTTCTATCCCTAGTCGCTAGAATAACCTAATCAGCATTAAGAGTTGCTATAAGCAGCCATTACACTATAATCCATCCCTGAACTTATACATGTAATGCGTTTACATTTGGTTCCGAATCCAAAAAGTGTTTTCCAGTCACAATAAGAATTCTAAAATAAATCAAGATATAATGAAACGTAAAACAAAGGTAATTAAATTTAATGATATCAAACAAGCGTTAAGAGTTGATTTGAAGTTGAGAAATTACATTTAATCCCAAGAATAAGAGAATTAGCTACGCATGGTAGCCATGAAAACACAAAAGAAAAGAAAAAGAATGGATCTTGATTGCAACGCCTGCCTCCCAAGTCTCGAGAGAGTGCTAGATGATGGATGATCATGATCACGTTGACCTAGCTCTCCTTTTATAACTTTCCTTAACTTTAGCGCTTCCGTCTTCTCTCTCTTCAGATTTTACCTAATTCTAAACAAAATTCGCTCTTTACAAAATAAAACGCATTGAATACAAAATAAATAATAAATAGAAACAAAATCTCTAATTAAAACAGATTTAAATAATAAAATAAATAATAAACGGAAACAAAATCTCTAATTAAACATAATTAAGTAACGAAATCATACCAAATCTTCATGAAATCAAACTAATACGAAATAAAATCAAGACTTAATTGAATTAATAATAGAGTCAACTAAATTAATAACAAAATCAACTAAATTAATAATAAAATCAACACAAAATATTGCATAAAATCACTAATAATTAATGCTTATCACACATGGGTTTTTCCTTTAAAACAAAAATATGAAGTTGTTAAGATTTTGGAAGATTTTGTTGTTGTTATTCAAACACAATTTGAGATATCAATAAAAGTAATAAAAAGTGATAATTGGACTGAATTTTTCATAACTAATTTTTTTATTAATAAAGGAATAATACATCAAACTTCTTGTGTCAATACTCCACAACAAAATAGTATAGTTGAAAGGAAACATGGTCATTTATTAAATGTAGCAAGAGCTCTCATGATGCAATTTCATTTACTCAAAATTTATTGGTCATATTTTGTTATACATGCTACGCATATTATAAACATGCATCCCACACTTGTTTTAAATGATTTTTCTCTTTATGAAATGCTTTACAAAACTTCACCAGATTTTAATCAATTAAATATGTTTGGATCTTTATGCTATGCTAGCACTTTGTCAACAAATAGAAGTAAAATTGATCCAAGGGCATCAAAATATGTTTTTATTAGTTTTAAGAGGGGGACAAAATGATATATTTCTTTGAATATTCAATCAAGAGAAATGTTTGTGTCTAAGGATGTTGTCTTCTATGAACATGTTTTTGTATATCAAAGGGTTGAAGATACTAGCAATGAAATTGACAATCCAAACATTCATGATCAAAATGTTTTTACGGAAGATCAACCTATTTTGAGTCCGCCATCACGAGTCATTTATGCACCCTGTGATAATATTGAATATAATGTTAATAATGACCATGAAACAGACATCCATATCCCCGAAGAAGTTTGTTCCCATAGAGACCAAAACCTCATTGAAAATCATGAAACAACACAGTCAATTCGAGTGAGTACCAAAACAAAAAGACCACCTGAGTATCTAAAGGATTATCATTGTAATCTCAATGTTTCCAATACATCTTCTAGAGTTAAATATCCTTTGAATTCTGTTTTGGCTTATAATAAATTATCACCTTCTTATAAATCTTTTGTTATGTCTATTTCTTCACATGTTGAGTCAAACACTTATTCTGAAGCTGTGAAATATGACTGTTGGATACAGTATGAGATATTTGCTTTGGAGTCAAATCAAACATGGGAGACTGTTTTTCTTCCCAAGAACAAAACTGCCATAGGTTTTAAATAGGTATTCAAAATAAAGTATAATGCTGATGGGACTATTAAAAAATATAAAGCAAGATTAGTGCAAAGGGATACACACAAACAGAGGGCATTGACTACCTTGAAACTTTTTTTCAGTAGAAAAGATGACCACTATAAGGTTGCTTCTTTCTCTAGCTTCTATATATAATTGGGAGTTGAAACAGTTAGACATCAATAATGTCTTCTTACATGAAGAGTTGAAAGAAGATGTATACATGTTTGCTCCTCCTGGATTGACTTTTATTAAACCAGGACAAGTTTGTAAATTAAAAAAAGCTTTATATGGCCTTAAGCAAGCTAGCAGGGAGTGGTTTGCTAAATTGTCATCCTTTTTTATTTTTACAGGATATACTCAATCTATGAATGATTATTCGTTATTTATTAATTCTTCCAAATGATCTTTTACATCATTATTATGTGGATGATATAATTTTAGCAGGAAATAATAAAGAAGAGATTGAGCGAGTCAAAGAAGCTTTGAATAAGACATTCAAGATCAAGGATCTTGGTGATTTAAGATATTTTCTTGGTTTTGAAGTAGTAAGAAGTAAGAAAGGGATAATGATGAATCAAAGGAAATATGCATTGGAATTGTTAACAAATGCAGGTCTTTTAGCTTGCAAACTTGCAATCACTCCTATAGATAATCTTCTTAAATTATCTTCTACTAGAAGTGTGCCTTTCGCTGATGTTCATACCTATAGAAGGTTGATTGGAAGACTTATGTATCTCACTAATACCTGACCTGAGATAACATTTTTTGTTCATCAACTTTCTCAGTTTCTTGATAAGTCTACAATTGCTCACTATAATGCGGAAATTAGAATTCTCAAGTATATTAAAGGAGCTCCAACTCTTGGTTTATTTTTCTCTTCTAATAGTTCTGCCCATCTAAAAACCTTTTCTGATAGTGATTGGGGCACCTGTAGTGATTCAAGACAATCAGTGACCGATTTTAGTGTGTATCTTGGAAATTCCCTTATATCCTGGAAATCAAAGAAGCAAGGAACAATATCAAAGAGTTCTTGTGAAGCTGAATACAGGGCAATGACCACTGTTACATGTGAAATTTAATTGTTAGTCCATCTTCTTCAAAATTTGAAAGTTCATTTTGAGTAACCATCTCCTTTATATTGTGACAATGACTCAGCAACAAATTCAGCTTTTCATGAATGTACAAAACATACAAAAATAGACTGTCACATTGTTAGAGAAAAATTGAAGAATGATCTCATCCATTTGCTTCCCATTTCCACCACATAGCAACTAGTAGACATTTTTACCAAAACCTTAGGTCCTCAGTCTTCCAAGAATATTTGTTCCAAGCTGGGTCTTATCAATATTTGCTCCTCAGCTTGCGAGGGCTTTTCAGATGATATGGATACAAGACTTATAGAAGGAAACAAATATCAATTTTGTGATTTTGTCTTTATCACGGAATCAAATTGTTAGAAGGAAATAAATATTAATTATTTGATTTTGTCTTTATGACAATAATCAAATTATCATCAATTCTGTTTATTTTTTATTTTATGACAATATCAGGTTGTAATGTTTTTCTTTATTTTCTTTCTTTAGCAATACCTAGAATGGGTACATTATTTATATATATTCAACTCTTTGTTTTTCATCAATACATAGAAAAACATAATAGTTTCATTCTCATATCTTTTGTTCATTTTTGTTCATCTCTTTATTTTCATAATAATTTTATAAAGAATTTATGATGTAAATTTATTTTGAAAATAATGATGGATACTTTTCATGGTTAAAAGCTTGCTTTTGTAGGATAGATTGTGATAAATATCAATTTTGTGAATATTGTTGGATGTCTTATATAATTTTAATCTCACCTTTGTGAGACTGATTATGTTAAGAACATTATTCTACTGTAGACTATTATTTTTATCATTGCATTAAGGTTTATATTAATAATAGACTTACCTTTCAATTTTTTTATTTTTTGACATAATTCTTGGTGAATGGTTTATTATATTCTTAAAGTTTTCATGCACTAGCAGTCTTAGTTATTTCAGAAATCCAACAGTGAAATATTCTCCAATTGTGCTAAAAATTTTGTTGGAGTTTTCCCACTCATAGAGTTTCATTTTGAACGGTAAGATTTGAAATCAAAGCTATGAAGTGTTCCCAGAAAATTCATATATAGAGGCAAGTTTTTTTCGGTGACAAGATTCTCAACTCTTGTTAAATTTCAACTTGTTGATATTTTGGGCCATTATTGGTGACCATTTGAGGATTAAGAAGAGTTGTATTGGACCTATCATTCTAGTATCATTCAAGAAGAAATAGGGTGAAAAGAGTGGGTATATATCCCTGAAACTGGAGAGTCATTTGGGGTGAAGCCTAAATTTTTGGGAAAGTGTAAATTTTGTGATATTTCTTGACACAAGCAAGTAGATTGTTTTAAGTTCAAAAATTCGATAGACAAGAAGCGAGAACTCAAAATGAGGAGAACACCAAGTGTTGGAGAATTATCAATTGTAATCACAATTATGTTAATGTTAGAGTGGAGCACATTGGAATTGCAAGTTTAAAATTAAGTAGTGGATATGATTTGATTTGATATTAAGTAGGAGGAACTTGATTTCTAGAAAAGAGGAAGTTTTGTAGTTAATTCATACAAACATTTTGTCACCCTATTACTCATGTTGCCTTAAGAGGATATAGTTACTTTGTGACATCCCTATTTTAAATAACTATAATAATTATCTTATCCTTATTCTAAAAATAAGTGTTAGCAAATTTTATGCTTTAATTTCTATGATTAAACTCTTATTTAAAAAAAACATTTTATATTCTAAATAGATAAAGTATGTAGATTTAAACACAAAACAAGTAGCTTAAATAAATATTGTAATAAAATAAAATAAAAATAATAATCAAAGTAAATTATAAAAAAGAATATCAAATAAAAAATTATTATTATAATAAAATATATAAAAAATTAAATAAATAAAATAAATTAAGTTAAAAAAGAGACATGTGACGTCTAAGTTTATCTAAAGAGATAAGCTTTATAAATAGGTGTTTATAAATAGGCATGGGGTGTGAGTGGGGTAGAGAAAAGGTATAAGAGAGAGAAAGGTGAGAGAGAAGAGAACAAAGAGAGAGAAGGAAAAAGAAAGAGAGAAAGAGAAAAGGAAAGAAGGAGAAGAAGAGAGAGAAAGAGAAAGAGAAACATAGAGAGAAAGAAAAAGAGAGGATTTGTAGCAATTGAACCTTCTAAAAGAGTAGTTCTATTCTTATTATGTCTTTGTATTTAAAGATAAGGAGGAAGTGATTTTAAACTCTTTCTATAACAATTTTAATAAATTAAGATGTGTTTTTATTAATCTTTTATTTATTCCAAATCATATTGAATTATATATTTTATTTATTTTATCTTTAGTTTCGTACTGATCTATTTTATTTATTTATTTTATTTTCAGTCACATACTGATTCTATTTATTTTATTTGTTTTATTTTATCTCCAGTTATGTACCCAGTTTTGTTTATTTTATTTAAGGTATCTCCAGTTTTATTAAAATTATATTTATTTAAAGTTCTTACTTGAATTCTTATTTTATTCTACTTTGTAACAATTTAAATATCATTTTTATATATAAAATACACTTTAAGGTAAAAGTATGTATTTTTTATGAATTTGGATAAAAGAACTTGTATTATATGTTATTAATTATTGGTTGTATTTATTTGAATGTTGTATTGATAAGTGCCAATTTTGAGTGTTTTTATACAAGAGAAAGTTTGACTACTTGTGGGTTTAAGTGTGCTTTAAAATAATAATTACTCCCAATTTGAGAGTTTTTGGATCTAAATTTAGATTTTGAGTCTTGAGTTGAAGGAAATTATTTGATCTCAATTATTGTAAAATTTCAAGTATAAAAGAATGAAGAAAATGAGAGATTGGAAGATTCATGAAGAGAAGAAATAAAAAGTTTAAAATAAAAAAAACTCAAAAAAAAAGTCACTTAACCTAGACCCAAAACGAGTTTAAAAGGGCGATTTTAGGTTTTTTGATCTATCTAGACCTAGAGGAACGGAGGCAGACGACAGGGACGAAAGCAAAGCACAAATTCTCTTCTTCTCTTGCAATCTTCCCTTCATTGGGTTGTAATGGCTACCATGGGTAGCTAAATTCTTCATCTTTGGGATTGAATGTAATCTTTTAAACTCATTCGTATTTTGGTGATTTTTATATATAATATTCAGTTTCTACTCAATTGATATTTTTATCTTGCTCTTAATGCTAGATTTTATCTGATCAATAAAGTCTTGATTTTGATTCTTGAATTTAAATAGGAAGTACTTTTAAGTTTTTGACCTAGATGAAAATACTCAATATATTAGAATACTAGGGATAGGTTTCGATGTATTGATTGCGTATAACATCTATTCTTAATGTTGGGTGATTTACTAAATAGCTGAGGGATCAGTGTTTAGAAAATTACCTTATAAATTTCATGTCTGAGGAATCAGTGTGAATGATTTTTATATGTGCATCAATTGTTTGTGAATAGTTACGGATATTGTATGTTTTTATCAAATCCAAAATATGAATGAGGGAGATAGATGAAGTTCAATCCCAGAGTCCTTCTAGATCTTTTAAACCTTTGTTGATAATAATTATTTATTTTTTAATTGTTCTTTTATGTTTATTGACTCAAATTATTATCAAACCATCTTGAAAATTATAATTGCTTAGTGAGTAGTGAAACTGAGATTTATAAGCAAAATTGTTCTCTGTGGGATTGACATCCTTACTTTACAAATCTATATTACTTTTGACTCGGTACACTTGCTGAAAAAGGTCCACATGTATACAATTTATGAATTGAGATTATATGACATAACCTGATGGTCATTATGTTATGTGATTGTTGAAATTGTCATTAGTATGTTTGTTGTGAAAGAGTCTTAGGTTTCAAAGTTGAAACCAGATTAATATATGAGTGTCTTTTGTTTAGAAGTCACAATTTGTTGCACTGAGGGATGAAAGGTAGGGACTGGTAGGGTCTAAGGAAGTATTTCAAGTAGGTAAACATTTGGATAGTTAAAAATAATGTCCTGGACTAGGATATTTCACTGGTCAAACTTGGTATTATACGATACCTACTCAATATAACCAAGGTTAGGTAATGAGTATATATATATATATATATA
>Ga0099824_1002326_pt1 | contig 27749 bp, 17 predicted proteins | sample SiratrowhiteBW_FD_76837 | JGI IMG/M metagenome (GOLD analysis project Ga0099824, IMG submission 76837) | Root nodule microbial communities of legume samples collected from California, USA - Siratro white BW | ecosystem: Host-associated > Plants > Roots > Nodule | place: USA: California...
ATATATATATATATATATATATATATATAGCGACTTCGAATAACTTTAAATAACATGAAAACTTTTATTTTATTATAAAAAACTGAAGGGTTTATATTTATTAATAATATATCCTTGAATGTTAATATAGGTTCAAATTTTCAAAAATATAATTTGATTTTTTTTAATGTCTTTTCTATATTCATTAAATACTTTTAATTTGTCTTCTATAGGTAAACTTCTATTTAGTGCTTTTTATACAAGTTCGACTACCACTCTCTTTGAAAGATTTAATTCAACTAAAGCACAGATTTTTTAAAGTCTCTTTAAACTCATATCAGACCATTATCGCTTATTTCTCAGTGCAAATAATTGTGATAAAAAAAAATTAAACTCAATAAATTAATGAGTAGTGCCAAAAAAAAAACATAAAAAATGGAGAAAAACGTGAATGTATTATTTTATGTGGGAAAGAATGTTTATAAAAGTGAATAAGAGAGTACAAATGTTGGAAAAACCATGATTTTGTAGTCATTTATAGTAACCATTTTCTTACGAGTAATCTATAATACCCTTGTTATTATGTATCCCGATTAAGAATATATAAATTGAATGATATATTCTCATCTCCACAAATCAAATCAACCAATGAACAATTAGAAAATAAAAATATTTATAACACTTTCCTTTTTCTTTTTATGTTATTTATTTTTGGAATTAAAAGTTAACTATTCAATAAAAGTGGTAATTAGAAGTAAGTATTTGACTTTGAAAAAAATAGATACCCATGATCATGCAAAGAGTGAAATTATGCATAATCTAAAATTAATTATTAAGACTATAATGTATAGGTGAAAGTACAAAATGGTTGTTGAGTAATTAATACTATGTATAATCTTTTGAAATGACATATATATATATATATATATATATATATATATATATATATATATATATATTAAATTTCTAAAAGGAAACGTATAAAAGAAAAATAATTTTCTATTGATTATTATTTTAAATTAAAACTAAAGTATTCTTAGTTAGTAGATAATGAGATTTTAAAATTCCTTTGATGTATAAAATATGAAAAAAACAGTTATCATATATTATTATAATATATTTTGTTGATCGTGGGAAGATTGATGATGTTATTTTATCATATATAATATCTTCTAGTCTAGTGTATTGTATTTATTTTAATAATAAGAAATTCACGTAAATTCAACTAAGATAAAATATTTGCATATACAATGTCAATATTTATATTTAAATTATTAGGACAACTAAAATTAACCTTTTATCATTCAAATATTTAGAAAAATACTTGAATCATGATACTAAATTTACAAAACTTGTATAATATCTTTATAACTTTAAAAATAAATAATTATATAATAGTTTATATTAGCATGATTTTACTTAATATAATATAATATATTATATGTATTTATATTTATAATTATCGACACGCATAAATTTGAATAATTTTATTTATTGAAATATTCAAATTAAATAATAACTATTTAAATATTAATTCTAATTTTAAAATTGTATATAAATGTGGTGTAATATAAAAAGTAGTTTTATAAATAAAATATAATTTTCATTAATTTAGTTCAAATTCTTTTTATTTCATAATTTTCAAAAAAATATAAATTAAAATTTAACTTTCAAAAATTGCATGTAATTTTGTGTAAATTCACTTAAACATAATTTATATTATATAGTTCCACTATATGTTGTTATTTTACGTTCATCAATCCTGGATATATCTATAAAAACAGCCATAAATATTCTTACACTAGTTTAATGTTGTAGTAATGTATAGAAAAGAATTTGTTAACAAACACAAAATTCACTTTATAGTCATAGTTTTATCTCGAAATTATTTTTATCATTTTGATTATCAAGATGATTATATGTTTTAGGAAAAAGAACCATTTTTGTAAATATGATTTATTTTAAAGTGACAATAAAAATACTTTTATTTTTCTACTCCCTTTTTTCTTGAAAAAGTAATTTCTCATATTCAATCTTTTCATATTTGATTCTGATTTCATATTAAAAGTCAAAGAAAGAAATAATTGCTTGCACCATTTTAATGTAATTTTAGGATCAAAATGGATTCTTTTAGCTGTGACAGTTTCTGAAGAGATTTCTGATTACTGACACACATGTGACAGAAACTAACCGGTTGTTCGTGCATATAAATTGATCTGAATTCCAATGTACTGTACATTAAATACTAACACTATGGTCCCTTCTCATATGAATGCTGCCACTGTTATCTTATGGTACAAGATTTATTTCCATAACTGTGTACTTTTAAACCAACCTCTGTATCAACCAACAAAATAAATTGTTTTTAATGGAACTTAATTTAATGCAACCAACATATACACAACAAAAACTAACCAAGTGGATGAAAGAGTAAATTTTGGACACTGTAAGCTGCACTTGGATCTATTAAGGTGTGAACAAAAATAATATTGTTTCTTTCTTTTTAACTAGGTTTTATTTTCCTCTCTTATTCATATGAGAATTACTAAAAAGAACAAAAATTCTTTTTGGAATTTTTCTGTATGAGTATGGCCACTACTTTAGTTCAAAGATGAACCCTGGTGTTTCAAACTTTTCCAATATTCAAGGTGGTACATAAGACAAGGAATTTCTTCCAACATAGAGGTGTTGATTAAGGTTTTTGAAGACAAAAAAGTAAATTTTTGAAATGGGGTCAAAAGTGTAGAAGATAAGAGTTGGAAAGGTTGCAGGTTAATTTATGAAAGTTGTATCACTTTTTTGAAATTTATTAAAATGAGTAAATGTTAAAAAATTTATAGAAAAAAAAGTAAATTGTAATTGGAAATACAATTTCACTTTGGAATTCTTAAATAACCCATTTTAACTAGATTGATCAAAAGGGACAGCCATTTGCCTATTAATTAAAAATGAGTTTAATGGAATTGAAGGTCATTGATTAGCTTGAAAGTGAGATAATGATTAGTCCATCGATTTATTTTTAATAATTTTATTATTTTAGAATTATATATATGTTTAAAAATATATTTAATAATTTAAATTATAATATTAATATGTATTTATATTTTTTTGAATTTTATTTAGTATTAAAATATAGGTCAATAAGCTAACAAAATAAAAAATGTCAAATCACCCTGCCAAATTAGTTTGTGGCAAAACGAAAAGTCCTGCCAAATTAATTTCAGGTTGGGATGAATCTCATTTTGTAAGTGAATTTTTCTTAGAAAAGATAATTTAAATTTATTTGATTTAACTTTAGTAGGTAAAGTATTTTAATTATTATCGAATACAAAGTTATTTAAATATTAAATAATCGTTAATAATTAAAAAATATTAATATCAATTATTTTTTCAATTAATTTTGGTTTATATTATTTTTCAGTCAAAATTTATTAAAAAATTTTAATGTTTGGTTTCTCTCAGGCTTTTAGTTAATATCAATCACGTCAATTGATGTTATTCTTACAGTATTGTTTCCATAGATGTTTGTTGAAAAACTCCTACAACTAACTTGGTAAAAAAACAAATTGTAGTCAACATTAAAAATAATCCTAAGCCCTAACACGTAAAAAAATCTAATTCACATAAAAGAAAATACTTTTCTTAATATTTACAAAATTCTTTTAATTAATATTGAGAAATAAATGTGGTTTACAATTAAAAAAAAACAATTCTAACAATATCAATTAAAAAGTAACTCATAATAACGTCAATAAAAATAATCTTTGTCGGTATTAATTAAAAAGTAATCTTCCTAATATTGAAGAAAAATTCTCTTATATTGATTGAGAAAAAATTGTATAAATAATTGAAAAATAAAGTAAAAGATTCAAGAAATTAAAGTTGATATGTTTAAATTTAAATTCAATTATTATATCATTCTATACTAGTTAATATCTTCAACCAATTAATTTTGATTTATCATCTTTGTCAAACTAGCTCGTCAATACGCGCGCTATATATATATATATATATATATATATATATATATATATATATATTATATAATATTAAAATTGAAATAATTTTAGAAGATTACAATTATTTTAGTGTAGAATTTGAAAAATACAAATATGTTTTTGAAAATATGAATATCTACAATCACAACCTCTTCTGTAAATTAGGATGATAATTGAAGGGATTTGATTATTTCATTCTTATTCTCAAAAATAAAAATTATCGGCACCCATTATCCTGGTTTTTTTGTTATTGGTCTAATATTAATTAAATAACTTTTTTATAAAAGTAAAAAAATCACAATCAATAAAATATAATATTATCAAATATTTTATATTCAAAGTCAAATACTAAAAAAATAAAATTATATAAATATCAAATGAAATTATCAAATAATAGTTAAATTAAAGTTAAATAATTATAAATGAATAAAAATAATCAAATATATAATCTAAAAAAATTATAAAACTAAAAGTGAATATAAATTTTTGGATATTTTAATAATTTAAAAGAAAAAATTGATATAGAAATAAGAAATGAAATATATACATACCAATCACATTCCTATGCTTAATTTAAAACATCTATATTCATACCCTTACCAGATAAATACAAAAATTCCTTACCATACTTAGAATAAATATGAACAATACTCATGTTGATTTGCCATCTTAGTATATATGATCAACCCACCCAACATGCTTTTGGAGACAAGTAGAATGACGCATATATAAATACTGCACTTTTTTTTTTAATGAAAATGACATGGATGTTCCACTTTTCAAGGTCACGTCCCTCAATTAGATTTCAACGTTCAAAACAATTATGGGATTTATGTTTAGTTGTTTTCAATTTATAATTATCATGAGATGTAAAATAATATCATTCCATGATGTTTATTCAATGATGGTTAACTCGAACACCAAATCTCCCAGTTTTAAATTTGATAAAATTGATTTTGACATTTTAAATTGTTAAAATATTTCTACAAACTAATTACTGTTACAAATTTTACTTTACAATAAGCCAAGATAAAAATAATAAATATGAAAAATTACCAAATACTAAATACATGTTTGTTTGTACTTAAAAATGTTATTTCTTGTTAATCATAATTTTCGAATTCGTATTCTGCGTTCCAATTATGTTGGGGGTCATATATAACTTTGGATTAATTTGTTTTCTGATTGGTAAATTTCACAAGATAAAATGTTATACAAATTTGTGATTGTCTTATATGTTTTAGCATCAATGTGCCTACAATAAATTTCACTTAAATTTAATTCCTTAATATTTTAATTGTGTAGGATAATGAGATAATGTCCATAATAATTTGGATCATCTCAGATTAATTAAATACTTTCATAATTAGAAAATCAAATACCAATTAAGTATTAGAACCATCCAAGAAAGCAGAATTCATGTAGGTCTTAGTCAATTCAAGAGCGAAAATAGTTTGTAAAATCACTTCAGTTCCTCCAAAAGTAATAAATAATCCCCCGATATAACAAATCTAATTATAGAAAAATATATTAAACCTAATGCTACCCTAATCGACTAGACACTAATAGAATTTGTTTATTTATATAAAAAAGGTTTACATTGTTTAATATATGAAAAACATTTTATAAATATCTATTTCTTTAATTCATTCTTTTAAATATAAAATCATAATAGAATTACTCAATACTAAATGAAAACATCTCAAATATGACAATAGTGAGCAAAATATAATTTAAAAAATTGGAATTTGAAATCACGCTTTGCGTATACATAACATAAATATTATACATCACACTAAATTATTGGATACTTGTAAAATTACAGAAGGTTGATTATATTTTCTATAATTTTTTTCCAAAGTCCTTTTTGAAAACACATTAAGAACACTCAAAAATGGAAATTTTAGAAAATCTGAAGGATTTCTATAACAGTGTTATTTTATGGAATTTTATCGTATAAAATAAAATTATTTTCTAACTTCTCAACTTCATTTACAATAATGAACTAGATTAAGAAATTAGTCTGTCTCATTACATAAGAGTACTTACTTTTTATAATTTGTTTGGAGAAAAAATTTAATAAAAATTCTAAAAATAGCATAAAATAAAATCTATATAAACTAAAAATTAGTTTATGTACAATAATTTTTTTTTTAAATAGTTTACACAAGTAATAGATTTTAATTTATAGAATTACACAAGTAAATTTTTTCCAAACATACCCTCATTGTATAACCAAGATCTTCACTGAGACAGAACTTTATATAAAATCACGTTACATTTTCCTCATGTACCTCCAATATTTTTTTTTTTTGAAGTTCCATTTTATCTCCTGTAAAGTGATGCACTTACAATATTAAGACGACATGGCTATCGCAAATCATTACAAACCTGTTGCCATAATAAAATAAGAAACATTAAATTTAACCAATAAAACAACATTAATTCCGGAGTTTCACAACTTAAAATATATTTATGAATTCAACCATTTAAAAATAATAAAAAAATATTTACAAATTTTAAAATTTATAATATTAATTTTGAATTGTATAATTCAAAAGCAAGAAAAAAAATTTTAAAATATGTAATTTAAAATCCAACACCTAACTTTTTTTTAATAATTTAAAAAAAAATTGGATCATTCAATATAAAATCTTTCCAACAAAATTACATGAGAATAACATTTCTCATTGTGTATGAATGTGTAGGAAGTTAGTAAAATTAACTTATGTATTGTTGACCAATAAAATTACGACTAACAAGTGACTTAATCTTATTGACCTCCATCAAGTGAAAACTATGCATACTTTAACCACATGATTATAGGGTGTAAATATAACAGGTTTTACATAAAGGTCATGTACATGTTACAAAAAGTAATTAAAAAGACTAAAGTGTACAATTTAAAGGGCAACGGAAATACACAATACACACACATATTATAAAAGAGATGGGTTCCACCATATCATGGAAGCTAAGTTGCATTTGCATGTGAAGTAAGAGGGCAACCAGCTGGATATGTCCAGTGGAGACAAAGTGGGTCTATATACTCTATTTTCTTTTAAGCCTTAGTTTATCTAATACCATAAAGTCTCATTTAATTATATTAGGTTTGAATTAATAGTGTGATTTTAGTTTCTTAAGTAATTTTAATTTATAGTTAGCTAAATAATTTTGGGGTAAAATTCAATAAGAAATCAAAGTCACATAATTATGAGATATGAAAAATGCAATAACTATTTTTTTTATTGATTCTCATTTTTCATCTTTCATTTTCTAAATTAAGTAAAGTGTGAATGGAATGTTAAAAGTATGAATCTATTAGGAATGGAAGTATAAGTCTAAGTTTTAGATTGAATAAAAATAAAAAAGTTAACTAATATATAAAAAGGAAAATCTATAAATCTTTTCTACTAAAATAAAATTTTACAATAATGCATGATAAGTGGAATATTTAGGGTTACATAAGCACTACCATATCATAGAACATAAGAATGTGTTGGTGAAGATAGCATGAAAAGTGGTGAAATGTGAACGTGTGTGATAAGGACGGTGTAGCTTCAAAGCTTCCCTCCCTCCCATTATGCTCTATCACGTGGCTTTCTGCGCTGTCTCTGTTATTCCTTTTTCTTTTCCACCTTCCTCTTCTTCTTCTTCTCAAATCCACACTCCATTCTCACACCTCTCACACCCTGTATTTCTTAACCTCCTACTTCTCTTTCACTTCCCTTTCATTCATAAACAACAATTTCACAAATTATAAAACCTTAGATATACACCAATGTGATGCTGCCAGCTTTACCATAGCATTCCCATGTTTCACTTTTTTGGGTATAAGTAATTAGGTTAGATGTAGTCCTTTTATGTGTTTCATTATTACGTTTCATTAAAATTACGTTTATTTATTTAATTAAAATGTTTGGACATAAATTATATTTCTAGTTTGTGATATGTACGCCATCCATATTCTCTAAAATGTTACAAGTTTGGTTTAGATTATGTATGTCCATATATGACATATAATTGCTATCATCGTATTTAAAAATTCAAGTTCTGAATCATGTGAGATTTATAAAATAATTTAAAAATGTTATTTAAAAATGAAGGAACTAATTTTAGACTTTAGAATTAGTTCCTCCCCACAACATATAATAGGTATCATCGTATTTAAAAATGTTATTTTGTTATAACTTTCTAACTCATTTCAAGTACTAAAATATATACCTTTTATGTTTTATCTAAAATTCTGGATAATTTTATTAATTTTTTTATAATAATTAATGAGTCTTAATTATTTTATATAAATTATATTTTCTTTTGACTGGAAATAAATTAATTCACAGTACACAATCTTATAGACAAACAATTCATTTTAAATAATCAATTATCTAAGTTCAATTATAGGACATCGACCAAATTATGACAGTATAACTAATAATCAAAAGTTTGTTGGAAATTATAAAGTATAAGTGGGGTTAATTAAATTAACTGCAAAATTTCATATTTTAACAAATTTTGGTTGATAATATTTTAAGAAAATGTAGTGCTACAATTTGTGTTCTGAAGGAACTAATTCTAAAGAAACATTGTCTGATTGAACATATGGTCTCTCATGAAGAATACATGATTGTCTTTGAGGAAGAATTTTGGTGCCTAAAATTGTATTGAAGCAAGGAGGTAAATGCATTTTTAAAGAAAAATAAATGTTGAGGGTAAAGTGGTAATTAAGCAAGAACTAGAGGTTTTTATGGTGAAGCAGGTGGCCGTTGTGAAAAAGAGAGGGCCAAAATGGTAAATGGAGATTATAAGAAAAAGGTAGAGAAGGGAGAGAGCGGAAATGATAATGGTTGTCGTCCTTACAGTTACCTCGAGCACCTTCTTTTACATTTCCCAAACTACCCTTCCCTCTCTCTCTCCTCCTCCAACTATAACTACTCTCTCTCCTGCTCCTGTTCTACTCACTCACTGCATCAACACCAACAAAGACAACTACAGCAACAAACTTTCTTTTTCTTTCTCTTTCTGTGTACGCCGCACACAATGCGCGAAAGAGCCACATGAATTGAATTGAAAAATTGAATTGATCTCTTTCGCATTCAGCTCAGAAACACCTTGCACTACTCTCAGTTGAGGTGTGTTCGGTGTTTCGTTCGTTTGTTGCGATGGTGGAAGCCGGTGAGGATTGTTGCGTGAAGGTGGCGGTCCACGTGCGACCGCTCATCGGCGAGGAGAAGGTTCAGGGATGCAAGGATTGCGTGAGCGTCGTTCCAGGGAAGCCTCAGGTGCATTTACTCAACGCAATGTGTCACTGATCACTGTGTAATTATAAGCAACAGCTTCCACTTGTTTGCTTGCATTGCTTGTTTTCCTTTTCCTTTTTGAGAATTGGTGAATCGAGCATGCGGAGATCTGGATCCGAGATTGCTTTGCAGAATTAATTTAGAGAGGTTGCCAATTCGGAATTGCTTTTATGATCTGATTATATGCTTGCTTGATTGCGATGTTTGTTTCACTTCTTTCTATTTCGGGCTTCGCCAGCACATTTTGCGAGCTGGCTCGGTTTGTAAAATCTGAGTCAATCTTGCTTAAACAATCTAAGGCATCAATTATGGACAGCTTTTTCAGTAGGATTGGAGCCTTGGTTTGTCACGTTATGGGAGAGTTGTTCCTTCTGCTACACCATTCCTGTTGGTTGCGAAACATTATTTGTGAACTTAGTTATTAATGGAATCCTTAAACTCGTGTCCTTATAGAAGATAGTGACTCTTTGTGTGTGTGGTTCGTTTTTCTGGTTACATTTTACATTGGAGATGTGAAGTGTGAGCATTTTGATAAGAATGGGGTACGGTGAGGTAGTGTAGGGTTGACCCTCCGACTTAGAGAGACTGCAAGCAGGTGTCAATTGAGCTACAAGCTCGTTGGCTGAATGATTTTTTCTAGAGATTGTGAGCGCGTTGTGAATGATACGATGGTGTTAGTGAATTAAAGCAGTTCTTTGGTTTCTTGGTGCCATTTAGACTATGCTCATTTGGTTTTGTACATCAGTGGGAAAACTCTTACTTTCGAATCATGTCAATGTTCTACTTCTGTGTATGTTGGTTCAAAAGTATTACTGATTTTCTCACTTCAAGGAAATTTATCACACCGTATATTTTTCTATCTAGACTTAATGCATGGATGAACATTATTTAGTTAGATACTCACTCTCAGATAGCATAGTGCAGTAGTATCCCTAAGTAACTTAAAAATTTTGGTCGAGTAATATGCTACTGTGACTATGATACAGGTACAAATTGGTGCCCATTCCTTTACATTTGATCATGTTTATGGGAGCACTGGTTCTCCCTCATCTGCCATGTTCGATGAATGTGTTGCTTCCCTTGTCGATGGTTTGTTCCAAGGATATAATGCCACTGTTCTCGCATATGGTCAGGTATAGTTACAGCTGAAGGAAACCCAAGTTACATGCCATTACATTACGCTTGTTCCTCTGTGACATTTTCACTCCATTGCAGACAGGTTCTGGGAAAACCTACACCATGGGAACTGGCTCTAAAGATGGTTGCCAAGAGGGAATAGTACCCCTAGTTATGAGTTCCTTGTTTGAGAAAATTGAGACCTTAAAGCATCAGATCGAATTTCAGTTGCATGTTTCCTTTATCGAGGTCAGTTGATAGCTTTGATAAGATCTACAGCCTAGGTTGTAAAAGTTAAATTCTGCTCTGATATCTGAAATTAAAAATTTTCATATTTGTGAAATTGTTTAGATTAAGCATCTAACAAAGAATTTTGATTGTTAAAAGATTCTTAAAGAAGAAGTAAGGGACTTGCTGGACCCATCATCTATGAGCAAACCAGAAACTGCAAATGGACATGCAGGGAAAGTGACTATTCCTGGGAAACCACCAATACAAATTCGTGAGTCATCAAATGGAGTAATTACTCTAGCAGGATCTACTGAAGTCAGTGTCACAAGTCTAAAAGAAATGGCTGCTTGCCTAGAACAAGGATCGTTGAGTAGAGCAACTGGGAGCACAAATATGAACAACCAATCCAGGTTGCTTATACATTTACTTCTCATCTTTTAACTGCATAAATTCATTTTTGATGAAATATTTGTTTTATCTATTTTTGGATTTTTAAACTAATTTTGGATAAATATGCTCGAAAAATATCATTGGAGCATGAGCTGTACACAGTGATATTTAGATTGTAAAGCAAGAGCTAACAGAATATATGGTGTGTAAATTACTTGTTGATTTTAAACTCTTCCTATGGCTTATATCAATCTGAGCTTTCAATTGTTTCCATTTAAGCAGTTCCATATCAGTATATTGTATATCTTGGTAGTTAAGGGAATGACTAATAAATGAAACTTTTGGCATTGCAATTTGTAAGAGTGCTTGCGGACAGCTGCACTTCTAATGATTTTCCAACGAATCATCCAGAAATTTACCTGTTGGCTTCAATTCAGCCTCCATAGTTTAAAACCGCGCGTCAAAATGCTGTTATATTTATTTTTTCTGGAGTGCACTTGTATTACTTATTCTTCTTCTGTGTTGTGTCCAACCAGTCGTTCACATGCTATCTTCACCATCACTTTAGAGCAAATGCGGAAGTTCAGTAGTCCTGGTGATATCAGTTTAAGTGATACAATGAATGAAGAATATCTTTGTGCCAAGTTGCACTTGGTAGATCTTGCTGGATCAGAACGAGCTAAAAGAACAGGGTCTGATGGTCTGCGTTTTAAGGAAGGTCAGGCAGTGACATTTTCACTAGTATCTTGTAAACTTGCTTCTGTTCATTTTGAATTCTCTAATAATTTTTCTTTCAAACAGGAGTTCACATTAACAAAGGCCTTCTAGCACTTGGTAATGTTATTAGTGCACTTGGTGATGAAAAGAAGAGAAAAGAAGGAGTTCATGTTCCTTATCGGGACAGTAAACTTACTAGGCTTTTGCAGGTTTGAGATCTATACATGTATCTTCCTTCTTGCAGCTTACACTCTTCTATATCATGATCCTGGAAAAACATTCTTTATTTTTTATAGATACAAATAGGACTTGTAACCTGCTAATAGATTAATTCCCCCGCCCCGCCAAATCTCTAGACTGTTTGAATGTTGACTAAAAAATCTAACAAATCAAACAGTAGCCAGTTATGCATTTGATTTATCTTTTAACACAGTCCTTTATGTCAAAATCTATATTGAACTTGAATTTGTGATTTATTTTGATAGTTACTGTTTCCTAGAAGAAAAGAGACAAATATTATTCTATAAGAAGAAAAAAGGTTAAATTACTAAGTAGGTCCGAGTTATTAATTTTCTAAATGATCCCTAAACGCTTTTTTTTTTTTTTTTTGGGCCCTCTGAAGTAAAAAATTTGGTCTCCAGGGTTAAATTATGATGGCTTGAAACCACCAGAAAATACAATCTATAGCAGTGTTAATAAACCTAGTGAGTCAATTCAAAAAAAAATCACATGATCAAGGACCCAATTCAAAAAATAGTTTTGAGACCTATAGTAATTTAACCAAGAATAAAAGATAAAACAGGAAACATGCTTATAAGATTTTATATTCAAGTTTTCTTTGATTTTTTTTAATTTAATTATTTTTTATTTTTTATTTATGGGTGAAGTTAAATTGTTTTGCAGGATTCACTTGGCGGTAACAGCAGAACTGTCATGATAGGTTGGCTATTTTCCCTGCATCTATCCCAATCAATTTTATTTTCCCCCCTCCCATCATTGGACTTCAAATGATAAGCTTCAAATAAACATTTATAATAGCCATGGAGCTCATGCTTAATATTTCGGATGTTTTTTTTTCTTTTTAATTTCTTCCTGTATTCGATATTCAAGTTCATAAACTCAGTTGTGTCTTTGGTATGAACATAAGTACCAGGGAAGAAATATTAGAAACCAATTAAAACAGGCCTTAGTTAATGCGTAGAAGTTTAGAGAATGTGGATTTTGTATTCTCAAATACTTTTTCCATCTGGGAAAGATTTTAAGAAGATTTGAACCTCTGATAACTTCTCAGTTTATCCTAAATGATTGATGACAAGTATTAAAATGATGTACTATTTGTTCTGGTTCCTCCATCTTTGTCACGGTGCATCTTAGACAAACTGTTGTTAAATTTATAACTTTTCGTCTTACTAAAGAAGTATTTTTGTCCAAGACTTTATAATTTTTCTCCTTACTTGAAAAATATTTTTGTCCCAGCCTGCATAAGTCCTGCTGATATTAATGCTGAGGAAACCCTTAACACTTTGAAGTATGCAAATCGCGCACGCAACATCCAAAACAAGCCTGTTGTAAGTCTCTTTATAAGCTTTATGTTCCTTTTCATTCATCTCACAAAATTGAGATAATTATTGGTTTCCTTTACAATTGACACTGATTCTCATCTTTGGTTTATTCTTCCATAGGTCAATAGAGATCCCATGTCCAATGAAATGCTAAAAATGCGACAACAACTTGAGTATTTACAAGCAGAACTTTGTGCTCGCTCTGGTGGCTCTTCTGATGAAGTTCAGGTAGTTCGTTTGTGTTAAATCTTTGGAAATTTCTTGCATTAATTTTAATTTATTTCCTATGATGGGGTTGTGGTAACATTGACTGGACATAATTTATGATGCACAGTTAGAGACCAATCAATGCTTATCATATTGGTCTCTTAAAAGAAAAAAATACTATCCTTAACTGTTCCTGGGAGCTGGGCTTCGTTGTACATTCACTTTAATATATAATCATTTTACAATTGATTAGGTCCTCAAGGAAAGGATTTCTTGGCTTGAAGCAGCTAATGAGGATCTTCGTTGTGAACTTCATGAATACCGCAGTAGATGCTCTGTTGTAGAACACTGTGAAAAGGACGCTTATGTATGCCTCTGATTCTTCTGTTGATAATCTTACTCACTAATTTTCCCCCAATAAATGTGTGCTTCATCTTGGTATTTGCATTCCACTACTTCAAATTATTTCAGTTATCATAGCCATGAGCGAAAGTAAATTCAAGATGAGTTGTTAAGGCCGTACATTAATTTTTAAAATTTCATTTTTCAGGATAATAGCACATGTAATGCAAAGACTGATGGTCTTAAGAGGGGCTTACCTATAACAACCTCTGATTATCCAATGAGTGAAACAACAGGTCAGCATCTTCTTTCGACAGGATTTCATAACGTTAATATTGCCAATTTTGAAGCTGCAACTTCCTTCATCCTGTACTGTAACACTGTCTACTACTTTTTAAATTTAACCAAGTGTGATTATTAAACTTCTAAATCCGGGTTACAATTGCCAATTTAGCAGGCGATTCAAGGGAAATCGAAGAAGTAGCAAAAGAGTGGGAGCATACTCTTCTGCAAAATAGTATGGATAGAGAGTTACATGAATTGAATAAACGCTTGGAGCAAAAAGAGGTTATAACACTGCTTATGTATAATTAAACACACAGTGTGACTTTTCATACATCAGTAAATGATAACGTTTAAATCAACTGAATTATGAGGTAGCTTCTGTCATGTAATTTGATTAAATTAAATTAACCGCGAGAAGTTTTTCTCTCGGATTCAAATAGTAATAATGGCAGAAGCATTGAATGGTTTTCTTCTCCCTTTGTAATATTAATGTACGTGTTGGGATTGATGTTCACAGTCTGAGATGAAGCTTTTTGGAATATCCGATGCCGAAGTACTCAAGCAGCACTTTGGAAAGAAGATAGTGGAACTAGAGGATGAGAAAAGAGCTGTTCAGGTTCAATAGGAGTTCTGCAAAGTTATTTTGCTCCTACACAAAATTCATATTTATGTATGCTCCTGATTTATGTATGCAGCGAGAGAGGGATCATCTTCTGGCCGAAGTTGAAAATCTTGCTGCCAATTCTGATGGACAAATGCAGAAATCAGAGGATATCCATGTCCAAAAATTGAAAGCACTTGAAGCCCAGGTGAGGAGTCTTTTCTATTTCCATTTATTTTTCATTTAAAATATTGAATTCGAACAATTCTAAATCGCTAATATAATTTCAAAATATTTAATGCTAGATTCTTGATCTGAAGAAGAAACAGGAGAGTCAGGTCCAGCTTCTGAAGCAAAAGCAAAAAAGTGATGAAGCAGCGAAGCGATTGCAAGATGAAATACAATCCATAAAGGCCCAGAAGGTTGACTTTTGTACTTTTTCATACCATAGTTTGGATCACTCAATATACTCCCTATTATACACTGAACAATGATTGCAGGTTCAACTGCAACAGAGGATAAAACAAGAGGCTGAACAGTTTCGACAATGGAAGGCTTCTAGAGACAAAGAGCTCCTGCAAGTATGTCGAGCCTCTCTTTTTTGTATTTTTTATTTAATATGTCCTTTACCTCACCTTTATTTTATGGTAGAGAAAGTTTGGCAATTAATATTTTTCCTAAATGAAATATTACTTATAGCTGAATCTTCCTTTATGAAATGTAAACATGAAATAATATTTAACATATAGTTCGAGTCCAAATGGTGTGTGCTGCTCCAAGCTTTTGAATGACTTCAAATTCAAGAGGTAGAATAAGCAGTGTGATGGTTGATCATGACTAATCAATCTCTTAAACATGATTTACTCACCTGTACTGCATTTGTGTTCTATGATTTTGAATTAAATAAATGTTTGCAAATGCAGTTAAAGAAGGAAGGAAGGAGAAATGAGTTTGAACGGCATAAACTGCAAGCTTTAAATCAGCGCCAGAAAATGGTGAGTATTGATAAGTTGTTGGATGACAGCCTTGTTTTACTAATTAACATTGTCTTGCTTGCTTATCAAGATTAATCGTACAGGTTATATGTGTTGGGTTAAGCAGTTTAATCACCAGTGAATAACTATGTGGAAAATATTAATGAATATAGAACGAATGATACCTTCATTATTTAGATATTCCTTTAGAGATTAATATTCATTCATGCTCATGCAATGAACTAAAACAGTGTTCTATGATGAGGTTTTAAACAGCCAAATGAAAATGAAATCTCATTATTTCATTTGTTTTATTGAATGTTCTTGCTACACAACATGCATAACCATCAATGCTGTTTTTGACTTTTGTAGTTATAAAGACTGATACTTTTCATAATGAATGGTTATATTTAACAACTGAATATTTCCTTCAGGTCCTTCAGAGGAAGACTGAAGAAGCTGCAATGGCCACTAAGAGGTTAAAGGAGTTGCTAGAAGCTCGTAAATCTTCCAGCCGAGACTCTTTGGGTATGATTTGCTTTTGACACAGAATATGCTCATTTTTAACGATTTGCAATTTGGCATGTCTTCCATGAGACATGGAAAAGTTTATCAGGTCATTTCAAATGGATATATTTTTTTTAAACTCCCTTTTACTATTATCAAATTCTAATTATATTTCATTTTCCAGTTGCATTGAATGGAAGTGGAACGAATGGACAGGTAACAAACTTTCGTCTCCTTAAATTTGCTTGATTATCTATTCCAGTCATAAAGTAAGTTTGAGTTTATTCTTTAGAGCAATGAGAAGCCCTTACAACGGTGGCTTGATCAAGAGCTGGAAGTCATGGTAAAAGAGCATGAAGTTCGATTTGAGTATGAGAAGCAAAGTGAAGTGTATGCAACCTATATTCCTATATTTTTTTTCTTACTACTTATCATCTGTATTGTAACATTTAAAATCGTGTCTACAGGCGAGCTGCCCTTGCGGAGGAGTTAGCCATGCTAAAGCAGGTAAACGGGTTTGCTGCCAAGGGTCTCAGTCCTCCAAGAGGAAAGAATGGATTTGCTAGGTCTGATTCTTAAATAAATATTATTAAATTTGTTAATGCTTATCTCGTTAGTTTTTATTATCTTTTGGCTCTTTCAAATGGTAACACATACAATGTAAAAGGACTATTTCTCTCTTCATGGTTGCTTTTAACACCTGTCATTCTTCTCAGAGCATCCTCCATGTCACCAAATGCAAGAATGGCCAGAATAGCTTCACTTGAGAGCATGTTAAGCATATCATCTAATTCACTAGTGGCAATGGCTTCTCAACTTTCTGAGGCAGAAGAACGCGAACGGGCCTTCACTAACCGTGGACGCTGGAACCAGTTGCGCTCAATGGGAGAAGCCAAGAATTTGCTTCAGTATTTGTTCAATTCTGTTGGAGATGCTAGGTGCTTTGTTTAACCCAAACAACTTTTAATATTTTATCTCTCAAAGAAGAGAAAATGTAAATTTGTCCGTGGCCAAAATTTGCATGTCTTATGTCCACAACTGATTTAATCCATCATACACTAGGATCAGTAATTCATGTAAAAAAAAAAACCAAACAAATGACAACAAAATCCTTATCCCACAAGGATCAGCAATTCATGTAAAACACTAGAAAAATTGCCATATTTTGTCCACTTTTTCTATTAATGGAATAAAGCAGAGATAGAGGAGATAAACTCCAAGATGCACATACAAAAAAAGTTTTAACGGTATACCATATATGTGAGTTTCTTCTTTTTCACATGCATATATCTGGCTCTGAAATCTTGCTAATTCGATGATTCTTTTACACTAAATATTTACGTGATAGAATTGATACGATGCCTTTGATGACAAGATTCTCTTAGCACCTGGAATCTTGTTTTCCTGTGTTTCATATGACATTCTTTTCTATACTGTGGAAAATTGAAGTGTTAGATGCTAACTACAGGTGCCAACTGTGGGAGAAGGACACCGAGATCAGGGAAATGAAAGATCAAATCAAAGAACTTGTAGGTCTATTACGGCAAAGTGAAATCAAGAGAAAGGAAGCTGAGAAGGAACTAAGAGTGAGAGAGCAAGCTATTGCAACCACATTGGCTACGCCAATTTCTGTAAGATCTTATCTGCTTAAGATTCATGCTAAAAAACAACTAAGATTTAAAAGATAAAAAAAGCTGTAGTGCTGCTGCCGAAAAGGTCAGATTAGTCTCTTGTTTTAGACAAAAGTTAGGCTTCTAAACAGAAGAAATTGGCTTTCTTCTCACTTAAATCATAACAGGCTTATGGTTCTATGATTTTATATAGCTCTATAGTGATTATCTTATCTCATTTAATCGGGATTTTGTCCATTATTGTCTTCGTGTTATCTCCGTGACTAACTTTTGATAGGATATCTTTTACTTTTGTGAATCATTTTAATTGTCAACAATATATAACTTTCATTTTCAGTTGTTAATTATCGTCGCTTTCTGCCAACAGGGAAACTCTCCAAATTCATTGAAACACTGTGCAGAAGACATCAAGGAACCATTATCTCCGGAGTCTGTGCCAGTACAGAAACAGCGCAAATATATGCCAGGCATCACTAATGGCCAAATGAGGGAATCGGCAGCATTTATAGATCAGAGTAGAAGGGTAATTTATTCTCCATTTATATTAAATTTATACTCATTTTCGTTGGGCTAACAATGCGAGATTTGCTGTCAATGCAGATGGTGCCCATTGGGCAACTCTCAATGAAAAAACTAGCAATTGTAGGACAAACTTCTGGCAAGCTATGGAGGTGGAAAAGAAGCCACCGTCAGTGGCTACTACAATTCAAATGGAAGTGGCAGAAACCATGGAGACTTTCTGAATGGATTCGACACAGCGATGAGACAATCATGAGAGCAAGGCCACGTTCCCAGGCTTTGCCGTATATCATGTGAATCTGAATGCTATGGTGGTCATCCAATTGGTGTTGGCTCAGTTCATTTTTTAACCTACAAGAATAATCCTAGACATAAGGCATTGGAAAAAGTCAAAATCTAGGTTCAGGTAATTACCCTTTATATTTTTTTACAAAACATCAAACCAACCCCTGTGCTATACAACCTTCCAAAATATATTCTTCCTTATCCGTCTTTTGATATGTATCTTTATCCACCCCTATATATAATTTATCTGTTGGTTAATTTTATGCTAATTATCATGGATGACTTAGTTGTAACTATACAAAAATTTTCTGTTTCTTTACCAGTAAATAAAGATGCATTGATCTGACATTTTTTGTTTCTAGTTGCAGGGTAATAATTAATGGTTGCTGACAATAACATTATATATACTGCCCGAATGTTGGAAATGTTTCCGTTGTTTGCTGCACATGGAGCATCTTGTGAGGTGTGTAAAAATGTTGCCAAAGGCTTCCCAAATAATCAAGAATAGGATATAGTTGCTTGCTTGGAGGCATTTGTGAAGATCTTGCCATACAAATTATCTTGGAATATTGTGTGTGTATACCAACGCTGGAAGGGGAGAAAAGGAAATATTCTTTTGTCCAGTCTTCGAAATGTTCATTGAGGGTCTTCTATTTCTTACTTATAAGTTGTAAGTTACCATGGTCTTACCGTGTTTGTCGGTCATTGATTTTTTGTTGATAGATATAATGTAGTCTTCCTCTGTCACAAAGCAACAGGAGGAAATTCTTCTATTTTACCTAGGTCTTGTGTGTAAAGAACATTAACTATATTGAAAGAGATTGTAATTTACCATACCAGAGTTTGTAGCAAGGAAATTTTTAATCAGTTTTCCCCCTTTTAATCATTCCTATATTTATTTTGTACTGCACGTTGAATACTGGTTTAGAATGAATACTCTTTAGAAGAACTTGTTTATTTGAATCCATCTTGTAATATAAACATTAGTCAATAAAAACTGTTTTCAACTTAAATAAAAACAACTTATTAGTGAGAACTTATTCAAAAAGACCTTCATTAAGATATTTACATAAAAACAACTTATTAGTGAGAACTTATTCAAAAGGACCTTCATTAAGATATTTACCCAAACAATAGACGCAGGCTGCTTACATATATTTTAGCTTTCTAAATTTTAGTTGAGCAAAATCCAAGCTAAGATAACATGCAGGACTGATGGGTACATGCTGTGCGTAAAAAAGAATCTTCTATATCCACAGCACTTCTCTAGTTTAAAAGAAAACTTCTCAATTTACTTTGTAATAGAGACATTGGAATAAGGTCAATTTTTGAGAAGGAAAACCTCTCCCTTTGGTGGCATTGTGTGTGCCCAAGCAATAGGAATACTCGAGTAATTCAAATAAGTATTATTTACGTCTTGTACATGAGTTCCCATACGACTACATGTTACCAACATTGCACAAAATAAATCAACACAACAAAAGTTTTTTGCAAGTAACTGCACATGAAAAATCAGTACATAAAAGAAATACTTAATTGATGTTCATTTATACAACGGCAAAAGAGATTTGCCTCAATAGATTCATTAGGTCTGTAAACAATGCTGTCCTTGTTTTGACCCTCTAAGAGATTTTGCCTATAAGCGTTAACCAATCAAACTATCTTAATTCAAGAGAATACTTAGCAAAAAAGAATGGGCATATAAATAACTAATATCATTACTTTTATCATGCAATGGCCCTGTACACTTAATTAAATTTTAAGTAACTATCAGCTTTTGATTTCCAACACAATTCACTATTTTTGTCTTCAATCTCTCAAACTCGTTCTAAATTTATAAAATATTTAAAACTTGTATTTAAAACTTGATTAAAACGTTTAATAATTATAAATTTGATGTTAATTCATATTTCCAATATAATGTCAGGATATGGTGAAAACAAATCACCTTCTCCACATTTTTGTGAATTATTGTACATGAAAAACAAAGTATTATTTTTGGTATTATTACTCGAACATACAACTCAAAGTGATAGCAAAAAATATTTTGTAAAGATTACATAAGGTACTGTTGGACCAAACAGTAAAAGTAAACACATTGGAGTCAACATAGACATCCCAAGTTTACTCAAGACAATTCTGTGTGGGTATGGTTTACAGCATTGAAGTCTTCAAAGGACACAAAGTTTGGCAATTCACACCACTGTGGCAGCAGTATGACTTTTCCAAAGATAAAAGATTAAGGCACTCAGAACTCAGAAGTACCCTCATTCCACCGGTTCCATCTCAAAGATGCACAAAAAAAGTTGCATCAGCATGGCAGACGGACACCAATAGATTAACAACACCAGTATGCATAATGCTCCTCTTGGCGATGCTTACTAACAAGGCCTCCACATTTCAAACAGATGAAGCTGCTTCCATCAGAAACTGCATCCAACACTACTTGCATCCTCCCACTTTCTGCCAGTATGGAAGTTCCATGAGCATCTGGGTCTGGGGTAATTGATGGGCTGCTCATGTTATTAGCAGGTGCTTCACTCACTACTGGTTGAGCTTCAGCAATAGCACACTCCGCAAACAAAGAAGCCAGCTTATCAACTGCAGCATTCTCTTGCAGTCTACTTCTGTACACCTCTCGAGCACGATGCAAGGACTGAAAAACAGCTTCATCACCACCTCTAGTCCTCATTGCTGCAACAACCTGTTCCAGTTATAGGTCAATATCATCACCCAAAAGATGCGTGGATTTAGGGAGGGAGTGTTTGGTTCGTTTCCAGTTTTTCACTTGCACTGTTTATTACAAGAAAGAATATTATTACATTGCTATCATTTTGTTTAGTGTTACCTAAATTTTACAAGGGAAATAGGAAAACAAGTTTGTCATTTTCACTATCTGCTTTATAAAACTATGAAAACAGCAAACAAAATGAAACCAAAAGAACATTTTGTAATTACAAGTGAAACAGATGAACTATAAATGAATCAGATAACAAACCTAACACCCTGAACTATTGAAATCGGATAACAACCAAACATCCTCTTAGATTTTGTTTTTTTTTTTTCACATTGGGCAAGTACATAGCACTTTGTACGAACATGATTCATGATTCATGTTGCATGCATCACAACAGGCAAATTCTCTATGCATATGGAATGCTTGAACGGTTGATCTCACATCACTTTTTATTATCTAGGTTTAGAGACATCGGAAACAAAGATAAAACTTTCATATGTCACCAAGCCATCATAATATTGAAAAATTGAACTGTGTTTGTTTGACAATGCATTGATGAAAATATGACCTACACATTCTATGAAAAGTGACATTTATTGTTCTAAAAGTTTTGTAATGTAAAAACTGGAGAGAGTAGGAAATGGAGAGGAAATTTTCTCATTAAGAAAAGCCATAACTTCCTCAAACACTCTAAGCTGTAATAAGAACCCCACTTTGATGATGCAAGCAAAGAAATCTTTAAAAGGTATGAACTTATGTTTCTGTGCAACATGCCTCACATAAATCATGTAAATGGCTATTTGGGCAATGCTAACTTAGTACTTTAGGATAAATTGGGAGTTCGGAGAGGAAGGAAGAAGGAAGAATCTAATCAAACTGAAGAGAGAAAGCAAATGGACACAGATTAAGTTTACCACACAAGTCAAATGTTCAAAAAATTTAGCTGAGACTTTGGGGAGTTGAATGGTAAATTGATAATCCCCTATTTTCACCATATCTGTAATTTGGTATACATAGTGAGTTCTTGAGATTTAAGCACATGTCAGAGATACATAACACTGGTCTATTCCACTCATACAAGAATTTGGAACGTCCATGCAGAAATCCAGGAGGAGAGTAACTAGCATACACAAGTGCAAGAAAAACTTCTATTTTTATTCATAAACTCAGTCACTATGACTTTAACTGTCAAAACATAAGATTTGATTTTAAGATAAAATCTAAAACACCCTAAAGCAAAACTTTCAACAGTTTTGGCACACAGTGAGTTATCCCTGAATCAAATTTCAAAACTCCCCCAAACGCTTGATGCAACAAATATAACTAGTTTACGTAAGATATACTATCTTATATACCTCGGGTGCTAAACTTAGCACCAAACTACCACTTCACAGCAAAATTGTGAAAATGTGAATTGAAATCGAGATTATCTAGGTGGAAAACACCAGCTTATAAAATATCCCTAATGTTTTCCACCCCAGAAAAAAAAAATCCCTAATTTTTCTCAATTCCATTCATTTAGCAGCTTATAAAATAGTGATTCATTCCACGGGAAATTTTCTTTCCAACCCTAGAGCATGTTTTTCAGACTCGGTTTAGACGAAAATTTGCAGCACAGAACACAAATTAACAAAGAAAAGAATCAAAGACGAAATCTTGAAAGTGAAGAATTCAAAAGAATATAAAGAATGAAACAAAAATTGAAAAGAAAAAAGAAGAAGAAAGATTACAGCTTGGAGGGCCTCGGAAGCTTTGCCTTGAGTGATGAGCTGGCGAGCCAATGTGAGCAAATCTCGAACGACGTCGTTTTGGCCGGAACTGAATACTTGCGGCTGCGATGATGATAACGATGATGATGCTTCTGCTTCCATCATTTCCGAATCCATCGTATGATCTTTTTGTTCTTTACTTCAATAATTGTTATTATTATTATTATTATTCCCTGTCTCTGTTACTTTGATTCTATATACTTACAGCAAGAACTATTAATCTTTCACTTCTAATGAAATGGTTTGATTTTGAAGCTTTTCATCATAATTGGGTCTGAATGAAATTGATTCTGTGATGAAAATTAATTGTGAATAAGAGATGCCAAGTGCATAACATGTAAATTCGGTGCTAGTTACTTCTAGCACTTTCTGCTGCTCTGTCTATTTCTCACAACGACAAGAAGCATATTTATGATGTCATGTTCCATTCGGGCTTTGTTTGGGCTGGGTCCAGATCCTGGGTTAGGCCCAAAATTTTATGGGAATTGCTTCCTGCACCCCCATAATTGCTTCCTGTACCCCCACAAATTTGAATATCCCTTAAATACCCTTAGCAGAGTATTAAGAGGGTCTGCTGCACTTGATCGGCGGCGAGTGGCGTGGAGCTTGTGGAGGAGCTGCGCAATGGTGGTTGAGCCTTTGAAAACATTTTCTGGCAACATCTCTATCGATGCAAGCGGTAAGTACTGTTCTTCGTAGGGGTGCATTTTCCGTTTCGGAGTAAGGATTCATATTTTCTGAAAACGAAATCCGAATTATTGATGGGGTGTAAGAAAATCATTAAGAAAACAAATTTTCGTAAGAGGATTTTTTTTTTACGGAAATCAGTTTGCCGTAAGAGGGGGTGAGGGATGGGTGTTACGGAAAACGTTTTTCCGTAAAGGAGGTACCCAGTTATGGAAACTATTTTTCGAAACATCACAAAGCATTCCGGATAATGTTTTTCGTAATGCGTAACAATTTTGAAAAAAAATGCATCACGAAAAAGTCTTTCCGTAACAGTCTGCGTTTTTGAAAAAAAATATAGTTACAGAAAACCCTTCCCATATCAATTTCGGAAAAGGATTTTCGTAAACACCAGTAATGTCGTCGCACCTCCACCATCACCCCCCAATTATCTACACCTCCAACACTCAATAATCCATCCCTATAAAGCAATTCAATCCCAACATTTATCAAATCAACAAATCACTTACCTGTACTCTCACAATCTCCAATTTATGCAACTCTCCGAAGCTCCGGTCTCTCTTCCACCACTGCAGCTCTCTCGCAGGACCTTCCGCTGCAACCACACCTCTCGCACAACTCTGCAGGACCTTTCACTGCAGCCACACCTCTGCACCACACCACAGAACCTCGAGCTTCCACCACAAAGACGCAGCACCTCCAATCTTCCACCACGCAGCAGCAGCGCAGCCTCCACCAGCCTAGCCCCTTTTGTCTTCTTTAGCTTTGTATGACTTATAGGGGTGCATGAAGCAATTGTGGGGTGCAGGAAGCAATTTCAAATCTTATTCACTTTCAATATTCGGAGACACGATCTTCCTGCACCTTCATGACTACATTCTGCATTTTATATTTTTTAAAAATACCAAAAATATTATTTTTAGAGTGTAAAATCTGGTATATAATTTTTTTTGTATTAGATTGTATAATTGATATACAAATTCTTTTTAAAATAATTTTTTTTATATTAGATTAAACAATCTGAAATATAGAAAGTTTAAGAAGTATATGGTTTATTTAATTTTTTATTAAAAGTATAATAATCAATTTGCTATCTATATATATGGAGATGAAAAACAAAAGTATGGAGGTGCGAAAAGAAACCGTCATATTCGAAGACGCATTCCACCTATATGAGTTCTTTCCCCATCCTACATGTTTTTTAAAATATCAAAATACTCTTTTCAAATTATATATATAATCGGTATATAATTTTTATTTAATTCTAAATTATACAATTTAAAATATAATTTTAATATTCTGAATTATTTAAAATATAATTTAAATTTAAATTGTGTAATCTAAAAAATAATTTCTGTATTCTGCATCATAAAATTTAAATACTACTAAAATTTACAAACCCTAAAAAAATAAATAGGAGAAAACAATAAAAGAATCTTTTCCAATAAGTTACACACTACTAATATAAAAACATTTAACATTATCTTTAATTTAAATCTTAGGAAAATAAGTTTTTTTAATTTTTGTCGTTTGTTCAATTTATTTTTTCTAATTACCTTACAAACAACTTCAAATGAAGAAAAAAAAAAAGAGAGAGAGAAAAGGAATAAACATTCAAACATTTGATAGAAAATGGTATTAGAATCTAAAGAGAAAGAAAATTTTGGAATTTCACGTATTTTTATATTTTAATTGTTAAATTGTAAGTGGAAAAATTTGTAGGAAACAAAGTAACCAAATTAATTAAAAAAATTGAATAGAAAAACAAAAATTTGAGAGAAAAGTGATATATTATACTACATCTCTCCACTTCTATCCAGCTCAATTAATGACATAAGTTGAGTGCCAAGTGGAAAAGGCAAAATCCCAAAACTTTTTCCAACCAATAAGAATAAACATCACAGAAAAGAAAAGTGTTAAGTTATGGTCTTCTGGGACGGTTCCTTTAATATTTTTCTGTTTATTTTAAAAAACCATGCCTCTCACCTAACACTACCACTGCAGCAAAATCACTTGCACCCCACAAACATACAAACAAACCATAGCCGACTTCTGCATATTGCATCAGAAATGCCCATTTGATAGTGGCAACATTTATCAAATTGGTTAGAGATAACCCTTGAAACCTTTTCTTTAAGATTTCATTTTGCTCTAACTCAATACTATAACACTAATTTCTTATGTAAAAAAAATATCTTTATTTATACACTTTAAGTTCAATAGCATGATTGGTCTTATGATTCCAACACTATGATTTAAAAAATGGCCCTAACTGAATGAGGTTTATTGATGCCGATGTCAAGTAGTACCCAAACATAATCCACTCTCATCTTTGCTCATTTCATATATATAATTTGGTTTCCCAAGAAAAAAACAAAAAAAAAAAAAAGGCCTCCCACTTGGGTTATTTGCATGTATCGGTTGACATTTAAAACCTTAGAAAACCAAGAACAGTGCCTAGTGACAAGGCTGTTTAGATGAATATCACAAACGTTAATAATAAAATTATGCATTGTTGGTCTCTTTTTGAGCTGGAACGCATGGCCATGCATGCCTGAGCTACATTCATTACCTATCAATTCCTAATTATGGGAGCAGTTGAGTTAATTTCCCTTAGTTTTTCTCTTCTTTTTTCTTTGTCAAAATGAACAGAAAACTGTCTCAATGTCTGATCAATCAATGCTACACAAGATTGCAAAAGTTATGCTGTGTATCAATAAATTAACATTTTTTTGGAAACCATACATGAAATGTTGTGATTTCACTAATTTGTCTTCACTTCACTTGCCATGTGAGTCACTTTTTATGCATTAGGGACCAGGCCATTAGTTATGTTATCATCATGTGGAAAGAAGAAAAAATAAAGATAGTGTGGTAGCTAAGAAAAACAAACGTGGCTTTGGCAGACAAGCAATTGCTTATCCCTGCATTAACACAAATTTTAGGACCATATATGCTTTGGAAAAAGCCCCTTTCTTTGGAAATTTAGATTCTATGCTTTTACTTTTTATTGAGTACCTTTTCTTAGTTTTAGAAATTGTCTCTACTGTTTAATTTCCACCCTCATGGTATAAAATAAAATCAAGCAATTTAGTTCCTGACTAAATTTAAAATCAGAAATAAAATTGATACTAAATTGATTAATAGCGTTGAGATTAGAAACTAATTTGAGTTATATTTACTGAGATACAGAACTAAATTTACTGTTGCCTAGTGTGACCAAAACGAGTGTCATACAAATTTCTGTGACTTTGAAGTAATAATGAATCAGGTGCAAACATTGACTTGAAATTTGAAATGCAGAAATTATTTGAACATGGATGGAGCATCACAAAGTTGAGTTACAATTACACATTACACAGGATAGTAAAGAAAGGAAAACAAAATAAAAATTGCAACCAGAATAATGCCTTAGGCATCTAAGGAATGGGATTTGGAAAAGGAAGCTTACAAGGGATGAGGCTATAAAACCACATGAAGGGACACATCCTTGGTGTTGCAAAGAACTCAGCACACTCAATCAATGATCTCTGAAAGGGAAGATCAGGAATACAATTGTTCCTAACATCAAGAACCCCTCTCTGAATCAGAATCCTACACAGTGGCCCCACATGTGTGAAATAGTTATCTGATAATGAAAAGTTGACCAAATTCACCAACCCTGCACACACCACTTCTGGCACCATGCCATACAAAAGATTACCACCCAAATTGAGCACCTCCACCTTCTCAAGACAGCTCAAAGATAAAGGCAAAGGGCCTGTCAGTTGGTTGTTTCCAGCATCAAACACTGTGGCCTCTTCAAGAAAACCAATCTCATAAGGCAAACAACCTGTTAACTGGTTGTTAAGTAACATTACTTCACTCAGAGTGGCCAAAGCCTTTGGAAGACTTCTTGGGATTGGACCCATG
>Ga0099824_1002328_pt1 | contig 27746 bp, 6 predicted proteins | sample SiratrowhiteBW_FD_76837 | JGI IMG/M metagenome (GOLD analysis project Ga0099824, IMG submission 76837) | Root nodule microbial communities of legume samples collected from California, USA - Siratro white BW | ecosystem: Host-associated > Plants > Roots > Nodule | place: USA: California...
AAAAAAATAAATATATATATATATATATATATATATATATATATATATATATATATATATATATATATATATATATATATATTACACAATGATTTGTTCCAATAATTGTAAACGGAAAGATACATACTAAGATGACAAATAATTAAAGGGATAACATAAAGCTATAATTAAGGTATGTTATGATGCATGTACATAATCTACAATTGACTATTTTGATGATGAATGGAAAGAAAGTCTAGGCCTACAATTTCACTTCACTGCCTTTGTTGCAATTATTTTATAACAACAACACATCGTTATTAAATAAAGTTACCATTAGAAATAAAATTATCCTTTAATGATACAATTTTTAACAACATCTTTATTAATGACATGTATAAAATCATTTTTATAATCCTCTTTGAATGCCCTCTTCATACTAGTATATTTATATTTGCTTTACAAGATTAAGTTTATATACATTTTCTTTTTCAATTATAGTAGCAATTAACACAAAAAGCATGAAGAGGATCCCTTAAAAATAATTTGATATTTAAAAGGCTACTTCAAAAGATGCATTTGTTATAGAAAGACAACTTAAAAGTATAAGTGTTAGAGCAACTCATTAATTAAATTATTCCTAACAATTAGTTTTTTAGAGGATAAATAAGGAACTTGGTAATTACTTGAAAAAAAGAACAAGTTTGTTGGATAATTAAGGGATATTTACCCTTTTGACTAACTTTCTAGTTACTTGAAAAAAAATTAAATAATTTAGAAAATAAATATAGGAAAAATCTTTATATAAAAAATATTTCGATTTAAAATAATAAATTTATAAAATATTTTTTTCACATATATAATGTTGAACTTTCTAATTTTATACTATGTTTTGTTTATTTATATAAGATATATTGTTCAATAGTAAAATAAATACTACTTGTGAACTAAAAGAAAGAAATACATTTTTTATTTTCTTGAAAACTCAACCCATGAAAATTTAGTATGATATCCAAACATGTCTCCATTTTCTTAAAATTCGACTTTTCTTTAAGCAACAATTCATATTAAATTCAATTGTCATTATATTTATTAAGTCAAATTTAGAATTGATTGTAATATAAGTGAAAGGATTATAAATATATATCTTTGACACAGACCTCCTTACAAAAAAAATACTATGATAGTCTTATAAAACACTTTTTAAGTTAATTCAATTTCATAAAATTAACTTGTTTTAAAATAAAGTTTATATTTAGTTATATATTATAACTCAGTTATATTTTTAATTAACTTAAGATTTTCAACAAAGTTAATTTGTTTTTTCATTCTATTTTCTTCTAAATAGTATTTATGAAAAAGAAGATTATCTATTCATACCTTACAACATTAACAATATAACAATTTATAATAGAACAATTTGCTTTTTAGTATACAAGTTATGGAGTGTTTAGTCTGCTTGAAACTTATTTTCAAAAGTAAAAAAAAAAATCAAAATTATTTAAAATAATATCATGATGGATCATAAATTTATATTTGATTTCAGCTTAATATATTTATAAATGATAATATGTATGTATCAACTTTGGAATGTAATGAGATACTTGATTATAGTATCAACTTTGCATATTATTCCATATTATCAACATTAATGAGATAACTGTTTATATTGAAGTCTCAATGCTATTAGTCTAGATTATCATGATTTAGTCCATTGTGCTTTTATTATCTTTATCAACATTAAGAAAATTTGTTGAAGTTTATAAATAGCTAATTTAGAAGGTAATTGGTGGGAACCTTTTTGATATATCCGGAACTAATTGACAATAATTGTTATATATATAAACACACACAAATAAGGTAGAAATTTCTCTTGAATTTCACATTCTGTACAGTGTTCCCATCTTATTTATTGTTTAAAATAATTAAATATATTCCACAGAATGTATTTTTTGTTTGCCATTTGTCAAATAAATAAAATTAATGAAAGAATATTTTTTTATGTATTGATAAGATCAGATATTAAGAAAATGTGTTTATTCCAAATTGTAACACGTCACTGATTTGCATATAAATTTGCAAAATATAAGCATTGAATATAGTGGCTGCTCAAGATTTTAGGAGACCTAAAGTGAATAAAAAAATGAAACTTTTTTAAATTAATAAAATAATTAAAATTATGATATTTTTATCTAAAATTTATTTTTCAAGCTTTTTATGATGTAAAATTATCTATTAAATTATTATAATTAATTTCATTTAAATCTTTGTCTTTACCTATATTTATATTATTATTTTCATCTAAATTTGTATTGTTACGTTCTTCGTTCAAAAAAGACTTACCTATATTTTCTAATTATTTTTTTTGTAATTTATTTTGTTTGTTTATTTTTATAAATTTATTTATAACCCCTTTTTGTTATTCAACAAAAAAGTTCAACTATTTTTTTTTTAAGTTTTGAATAACCTAATTCAAATTTTCTAATTATCATATTTGTATATTTTTATATAAAATTAAAAATTATAATATATATCACACTGAATATAAATTATAAATATATAATATAAGTCTAAGTTAAAAAGATAAAGCCTGATTGTCAAGATAATAAACTTGATCCTTAAGTCTCCTATTATGATATAATCTTTTGATCATGTCCTTTGGTATGTATTTAAATATAATTTGTAACTTCTAAATTCTCTTTTTTAAATCTGCACAAATTATTTTAAGATTAATTAAACAGTAATAAAAAATAAAAAAAAATTGGGATCAATTGATCAATCTCATATTATTTTAGTAAAAGTGAACACAAACTCTTCAATCAATCTACTGCTCAAAGTCTCTAAGTAAAGACACATATGCACAATATAGAATGATGAAATATGAAAAGAAAGAAATTTAAAATTGGATATGAAAGGAACAAAAAGACAGGAAGAAATAAGATAAGTGAAGAAAGAAGGAGAGAAGTAGAAGAATCCAGGCATATAAAGAGATGATATTAATCTGTTGGAATATAAGGAAGAGATAAATTAGAAAGTTTTGATACCTAAGATTCCTTGACTGTTCAATTTTTTTAAAATATTATTAATTTATTATAAGAAAGTATCCATTAAATAGTATTTATAGTATCAATATAAATTTAAAGTCATTAAATAATATTTATAGAAGCAATGTAAACTTAAAGTCAATTAAAATATTTAAATTTTTAATTAAATATTTGTTAGTATAAAATTTTAAAATTAAATATTTTTTATTTTATAATATATTAATATTAAAATTTTTTGAAGCCTTGAGACGTAAAGGGTATTAAAGTTTTTTGAGACCTTTGAGGCCTTGAGACCTAAAACGGTTGCTTTACCTGCTTAGGCCTTGAGCCACCCATAATTGAATACTGTAAATAAAATTAAAAAAATCCATATTTTATACATTTTATTTTATTTATATTTTTTTCACAAATAAATTATATGTATGCTTTCATTATTGAGTAGAATTTCGAGATACGGGGTTAAAGACTGCAACTATATCTTATGTTTCTTTCTATATGATTTTGAAACAAGAAAATCAGATGTTTCTTTTATAACTAAAAATGAAATATAAATTAATATATAAAAATATTTGCTTAAAGCACACTTGTATTTCAGCTGATTATTACAATCTCTTAAGTAGAAGTCAAAGATATTAGTATTAGTTAGGAAGCCCACCAAACTTAATTTTAAATTAAATACTTGTTGGTTAAAGTCAAATGTCAACATAATCAATTTTCTTATCTGATCAATGCATTCTCATTGGTAAGAAGTACTTGTCTTGGGACGTTCTTAAAAAAAAAAAAATGGATATGTAGTAAAAGAAATAATAGAGTAAAGAAACAGTTGGATATTACTGTGTTTATAATTTTGATTAATTTCAATGTAGTAATATCAATTATGTTAATTGTTATGGATAAATTATGACTTAACAATTGAGCAGAATCATAAATACTTTGAAAACTTGCATAGTTGATAAGGACAAAAGTTCACTTCTTCCCATTCCAGAGACACAAAACATGAACGGTTTCCATATCTTATGAGCTTTCAACGTCATTTCTTAACTTTAAAAAATGTTATACATTATAAAATCCCTTTTGCACCTTTTTCATTTTTAGAATAAAAAAATAACAAAGAAAAGGTGAGTGGGCCTAATCTTTTTCTTTTCCGAGTAAAAGGTACACAGTGTGAGAGTACTTTGTTTTCGCCAAATAATTCATAAGAGATATTATACCTCTAATATCCTTTTTAAGAGGCTGAAATAGTAATTATGAACGTTCATAAATAATATGTTATTAGTTACAAATGGTAGTCATATGTAAAATATGTTTGATATTTTCTTTTAATATCAAATGATACAATTTTTCCCTTTTTATTATTTTTTTACACTCCATCATTTTGTATATATAAGTGTAGGTTTTTTTTCAAAGTGGTGCCCTTGAGCATAATATTTTATCGGAATGGATAGTTGTTTTTATTACTAAAATAGATAAGTTGCGTGAACTTAATATGACATATGACTTTATAGTGAGAAGATGTATGAATTTGACATGACTTTAGTTTAACTGAAGTAGATTATATCGACTTGACAAATTTTAGTAAAATGGTAAAATCATCTGAGATTAAAATAATTTTGATTAAGATTAGTTAAAACTTTCATTTTTAAAAAATAAGTTATATTATATTGACACGACTCCACTTTAAATCACACATTATAATAGTGTATTGCGCTCATTATTTATAATATTTGTTTAATATAAAAAAGAAAAACAGATACATGATTTTGTTAAAGAAAAACAAAATCAGAACTAGAGAAACGAAAATAAAGACTAGGATCTTTTCAAAGAAAAATCAAACCCAAACAAAAAACAAAAAATAAAGACCATGATTTTACTAAACAAAAACGAAATCAAAGAGAAATGAAAAAATAAAGACGATGATCTTGCCAAAGAAAAAATCAAACTAGAACTAGATAAAGGAAAACAAAAAACCATGATCTTGACAAAGAAAAACGAAACCAGAATAAAAAAATGAAAAAAGAATATAACAAAAAAGACAAAAGATGAAAAAGGAAGGAGAAAGGAAGAGAAACAGAGAGGGATCAACCTTCTTAGATATCATATTGAATTTCTAACAATGAAAATCATAAAACCAACGCAAGTAACAAAAGAAAAACACTAAGAAGAAAAAGATGATGAACAGTGAAAACAAACCAACTAGACTAGAAGATTTAATGTACTCCATCTAATCATTAAACTATCTAGTTAGATCATCTAATGTATATACATGTTAAATTGTCCATTATATTCGTAGAAATGCAAGGTTAGTAGAAATAATTGTTAAAGTCCAAATAAATTTAATTAGATGAATTTCAATTACAACAATGAATTTATTATTGATTTCAATCTAAAAATATAACAATTAAAGCTTCTAAGTGTGAGTAAAAATATGTTCATCAACTCTATATGTCTAGAAGCAACCTCAACAAGTCTAGAACAAAAGACCTGGTGGCTTCTTAATGACCTGGTGGCTTCTTAATGCAGCTTGGATAATCTCATTTGTTTATAGTTAAAGAGGTTGTTAAGATATGTTAAGGGAACAACTGGCATGGATTTTAATGTTTCTTAACAAATTTAGTAGTTCTAATCACAAGATGGTTATTGATGTGGAGATAAAAGGAAAACGCCACAAGTTCTGCACTCATGCTTGGAGTGCTCCAATTTACTATTGATTAAGAAAACAATCTTTTGTGGCTTTGTCTTCATATGAGACTGATTATATAGCTATTATTATGGATGCTTGCCAAATTGTAAGGACTTTGTTTGAAGATTTGAAGATAACACTGAGGAAAATATATTTTTAACGTAGATAACAAGTTCACAAAAAATCTGGCTAAAAGTTCAATAGCACATGTAAATACATTGAGACTCAATTTCACTTCCTACGCAACCAAAAGTTTTGTAAATTTGAGAGTCAAATTGCAAACATTTTGACCAAGCTTGGATGTTCAAAAATACTGAACTAAAAGAGAGTATTGAAATGATAATACATATATGAACAGTGTATGAAGTAGTTACAAGTTAATACATTTTTTTTTTCCTCTCTCATTCACTTTGTGCATGACTGTAAGTGTGTTACTTAGTGTTTGTTATTTTCAAGGTAGAAAAGTTACAAAGAAAGAGAGAAAATACATAATTTTAAAATGTCTAAAATCTAGAAAACATAATCTTAGTAAGGTCGCTTTCTAAACCTTTCAAGCAGTGAGAGATGAATGCTAAACGGAAACGATGCAAATGCTTGTGAACCTGTTTAACCTCCTTACTTAGCCAAACAATCCTGATTTTTGAAGCGTTGGACATGAAAATTGATTAAATTCAAGTTCCTTATTTTTTTTAATCAAAATTCAAATTCCCTTAATGTTATTATACGGTATATCTGTATACAGACAATTCCACACGCAAAAGAAGAGACAAAAGACAAGCGTGTATCTGACTTTTTGCCCATGAAAGTTACAATACATGCACGTGAAGAAAAAAAAAAGGGCATTAAAATGTATGAAAAGCGTTCATTTTGTTGAAGAAAAAGATGGATTTTAATGTGGAGTAATTAAAAGTGTGCAGAAGATGGATTCCCTACACGAAAAGACAAAGATGTTTCGGACAGATCCATCATGCTGCCATTAAAGCTTATCGTGACACACAGAAATCTAAAGCAAAAGACATAAACTTTTTTTATTTCATGAAAACCACGTAACATGAAATCAACAGATCCAGACAGTTTCAAGGGTTCCACCGATCAACCACCACCCATTCCTTTCACTCTCTTTTTCCCTCACTTTTATTCCAACATTTTTATTGACAATAATATCGGGCACCATTGCATGTACGTACGTGGCAATCCGTCAACGACGACGTTCCGGGGTCCAGTGAGGTTCTGCGGGGCTAAAGTAAACGGACTCAACCCTCGAGTCCAGCAACTCCGTTATGGGAGTGAAGGTGACACAGCGTGGCACCTTGTACTGGTTAATCGAAGCGCCTCGTGAGATGGCGTAGTCCATGAGCTCTTCGAAGGTTCCGTTCTTCACCACACGAATCTCCAACGGCCCAATAGAATGGTCGGAGACCCTCCCTTGTCGGTAAACGGCGTTCAGCGACTCCTCCATGGTCAAACAACACTTCTCCAGCACGTCGCGCGAGGAAGCGTGACGCGAGTCCTTCATCAACAGCTCCCAGTAAATCACGTAGTGCCCCGGGATCGACTTCGTGTCCGCGAAGCTCGTGTACTCCACCACGCTCGTGTTGAACTCCTTCAACAGCACGGAGGCGTTCTCCACGGCGTTCTGCAGCTCCGCCTCGTCCGTTTTGTCGGAATCAATGCTCAGAAGCACGTTCTTCCTCCTCACGAAGCGGAACTGCGGCGCGGTGTTGTGGAACCCCGTGACTTGGAGGATGTCTCCCACACGGTAACGGCATAGGCCGGAGTATCCGGTGAGAACGAGTTCGTAGAATTTGCCGAGTTCAACGTCGGCAAGGTCGACTAAAGGCGGTGGCGAATCACGTGACAAGGTGGAAGATGAAGTTGAAGAGGAGTCGTCGTCGTGAGGCAAGAACTCGAAGTAGCCCATGTTTGGCATGATGGTATATGATACATCAGAGGGGTTGCAAATTGGGTTTAGGTTAAGCCCAAAGTAGCACTCCGAGGAGGCGTACATGGTGCAAGCGAGAGGTAGGCCTCCGCTGTAATAATCAAGAGTTGGAATGTACTGCGCCATGGCACCTGTCACAATCACGTCCAGATACTTGGTGTTTGGCCAGATTCTGGTGATTATGTGTTCCCAGTTTTGTCCTGAACATTCTTTGGTAATGAAGTTGGCAAGTTCAGGGTTGGGTTTCAGGGTTTGAGCCATGCGTTCCGTGATGGCAGGATCGGTGATTTTGGGGTTTAGGGTTCCGGTGGAGATGTCGTGGGCCAATTGGGCCCAGTTGAGCTGGAGGAAGCGGATGGCTCGAAGAAGGCCAGAGGCGAAAACGGCGCCGACTCTGAGAACCTCATGGCGCATGATGAGGCCGCACAGCATTTGCGTGTACATGCTCTGGAAGGAATCGGGGCAGAGGATTGCTTCATCGGGGCTTGTATACAAGTTGTATGGGTCGTGGGGTCTGTTTTTGAATTGCTCGCTCTTGTAGTAGCTAGTCAGCACTGGACGTGCCACTAGCCCACTCGGCGTCTTCGTCTCCGATTTGATGAACAGAAACAGGAGAGCCTTACCCTTCTCCAACCCTGGCACATATCTGCGTAATGTAAACATGAATAAGCTCGTGACATAAAACACAAAGTATAATTACATGTGTAAGGAACGGAAATATACTGGTTCATCACTGGCATGAGAAGGCTGTAGAGTAACTGACGACGGTCCATCTCTTCACGAATCGTTGGCATCAATTTTCTCTCCCCGGCAGATGTTCCAGAACTGCAGTTCGCCCAAGGTTATTGTTAATTCACTTCATATCAAGCACAATTTATGTATACATGAAAAAAAAATTCTAAATATTGCCTTAAAAATTGTATGTGTTAAAGGTTAACGCAGATTTATAAGGTAAAATTTTTAATACAAATATCTATCTTACTCCGATTAAAGTTTGTGGATTAATTAATACATTGTACGTACCTAGTGAGAAACTCAGAGATTGGGTGAGCGCATAAGATAGGGGAGCGGTCACCGTTCGCAATGCGTTGGATATCATGCTTCAGATCCTCGTACGAAACGACAGGAACCCTGGACTTGAAAGTGTGACGGTCCGTGGCTTCATTGAGCTGAAACCGTTTGAGGTACTCGGTCTGAGCGTTTTGGCTCAGAATCTCAGCAAGCACTCTCCCTTGGACAGCGTCAGTGTTTCGGGTCATTTCCTCAATGAAGCGCAAAGCCTTTGCGTTCTTGTCCGCAGAAGCAGGAGGAAGTAGAAGAGGGGATGGGGATAATTCAGCAGCAATGGCCATGATGGGTTATCGCAACACAGAAAAAGAAAGCTAAATGGGTAGAGGAACGTGTTTGTGAGTTACAGCAACTCTAGCTCTGGCTCTTTGGTTGTATCTGAGAAGTTAAGAGAAGAAAGAGAGTGGATATGGATGGAGAAAAGTTGAGAAATTTGAGTGGTATTTATAGAGTGGTGCAAGAAGGGGAAAATGAATTAGAAGTATGACGCATGTGTCACAGTGAACGTCATGGTTGGCGGGAGCAAACAGCGTTTGGAATGACGTTGTAGGATTTAATGGGGATCCGCGAGACAAAGCATTGTGTGTGTTTCAGATAGTGTAGCTTATCGGGGAAACATGTGGGCCAGGGATGGAACATGGTGGCCGACATGTGGGTCCACATATGTCGCCACGTCAGCAAAAGTTTCCTCAGTGTATTCCTTAGGGGCGAACCATGCGGGCATGGGGTTGTAGGGTGTGTTGGTATCAGAAAGTGATGGCTACCAGGCTGCGCAGGGACTGTGAGAAGTTTTTACTTAGTTAGGAGAAAACTTCACTCCACCATTTTGCAACTTATTACACCCTATTTTTGCCCTCTAGCTATGTTTGTTCAAACTCTCATTTTTCTTTAATCCTTCGTTCTTATCCCAACAGTTAGAGATCAAGGCTGTTTTCATTCCCATTTTCAAACAATCTTAGGGTGTTTGTCATTTCAACTTTTAAAAAAGTTACTTTATTTTCAAAAAGAGCAAAAGAAAAAAAAAAATAGATACTAAATTCATGTCTCATCTCCACCCATGTAATTCACTCGCTTAAATTATAACACACACACACAATGAAAAGAGATGTGAAAATGTGTAGCAGTTCAGTTTGATTCTGTGTTCTTTTTTTTTTCTTTTAATTTTAAAACACTATTCACAACACTTACCTTGTATGAATTTGGAGAATACCTTTAAAAAATGCACAGGAAATCAAGCAAGCCCTAATTCTTCAAAATGGCGATTATGGTCATCATCTTATTCTTTTGAAAAAATATATTTTGGAACAATTTCATGATTTATATTAATTGATTTATTTAAATTTATATCAAATAGATATATCATAGTTAACTCTATTCAAAATCAATTTATCTATTTTTCAAACATATGGGCAGGCAAGTACAGCTTCCTCGATCTGCTGAAAAGTGGAGCTTGAAGATAAACTTGGTCAACTTTCGCTTCTAATTAATTATTAGAGAAATTTTATTTGCGTACTATATTTTATAACTAAAATAGATGACATAAGAAGAAAATAGGGTTGAGATAAAATGAATAATATGATTGAAAGAGATAGAGAGAATGATCAGTTGTAAAGTGTTACTAAAAAGTGTGTAAATAATATGATTATTATTGAGTATTAAATGAGTTGAAAGGTGACACTTAACTAAAGTGTCGACCGTTCTTGTTTTTTTCTGAATTATTTTCGACTGTATAGAATTAAATTTTATTTACTAAAATTTAGAATAGCAAACAACTGTCTGATCAAGATCCTTTAAATAATTCGTGTATATAATATATTTCAAAGAATAGTAATATTAGTTATAGCTTGTGGTTTGACAATAAATAAGCTTTTTATCCAGCATCTTAAATTATTTTTTCAGTTAGAATATCTAAATATAAAATTAATTTTACCATGTTACTTAAAAATGCATATAAATGATTTTTTAAATAATTCATAACTAAAATCCTTTTATATTTATATGTTTAAATTAATTTTTAAGTCCTTATACAGTTTATTGACTTTCATATTGAGTCCTTATTGTTAAAATCACTTTAAAAAGTCCTCTAATCTAAAAATCTTTAACAAATATAAAAATAAAGGGTGATTACATTATAAATACCGTGTCCAAATAATACAGTTTAGTACCAAAACCATAATAATTTTCACTTTGAGGACTTAAAAAATTATATATTTTATAATTTAAAGAATTATTTTAAAAAAAATTAAAAACCTAAATTGGATTATCTCAAATTCTACCAACTAAAAACATTTAAATTTAAGGGAAGGTATAACAATGTCTTATATTAGCTAAAAAAATAAATAAATTATCCAATTAACCCATTTCCTCTCAATAGTACGAAAAACCGAAGGATAGAATGGGAAACATGAGCATGTTTGTCTTAAAATAAGTTTCAAGTTCTTGTATTTTTAAGAGTTTCTATTTATTCTACTAAGTATCTAAAATTTCTATATTTATTAAAATGACAAAATCAAATTAAAAAATATAAAATTTTAAATATTTAATAGAATAATTTTTTTTTTACTAAAGACACAAATAAAAGTACACCAATTTACAAGATATTGAAAATTTAATAATATTATCTTTTATTTTGCATATAAATATAGGCTTAGACTCAATTATAAATACTTAAATTCATTAGAGACTTCAAATTTAATTAAGTCTTTCCATTTTTTATGGATATTATCTTATTTTAGGATTATTATTATTATTATTATTATTTATTAAGCATAATTAGGTGGCGATAATTCATAAATGAATGGCGGTTCCGAAGATTTGTTAAGAATTTAGGTCATAGGGTGGAAAGGTGAGTTACGGTCATGGCATGGCAAAAGATAAGATATATGAATTGATGTTCCAACTTTTTTATTTGACTAGGTTTGGATTTGAGGGTTTTGTTTGATTCTTTGTGTCTGTGTGAACGGGATAATTCTGAATTCAAGGGGTAGGTTAAGGGTTGATTTTTTTTTAATGTTTTCACTATGACAGTTACGTTGTGATTCCTTGTTTTCAGCATCCTATATCTTTAATTTTAATAAAAAAATTATCCCAGTCTATTACCTAGCTATTGATTTATTTTCCCTATGCAAAGTTATTTTTTATTTCTTTTATAAAGTCAGGTTCAATTTTTTTTTTCTACACCTACTAAAGTTCTGTTTAATATATGATTTTTTAAGAACACTTCTTAGCATCCAGGAACAAATTGAGTATAATAATTACGCAAAGTTCCAATAAGGGGTTGAGTTTCTATGATTTTTGAGGAACCAAATCCATAATTTAGTCAATTTAGATTGCTTTTATGTTAACATTCAAAAAGCAACGGATAAACGAATATTTTGACAAGCAAAGCGCATCAGAACATTTGAATGAGTATTCTGCTGTTTTTTCTTCTCTACCAAAGGTGTTTATACAACGTGCATATCTTAATCCCAGATTTGGGTTTTGGGAAAAATAATGGAGCTCTCTATCTCGCAATCTTATAATATACCGAAGATTCTTGTGTTTTTTTTCTTTTACGGATTTGTAATTAGTCTGTTTTGAAATTTGGACTATCACCGTTAAATTAAATATATTACTTTTAGAATCAGACTAATATTAGTTAAGTTTGAATTTACTAAAGATTTAGTAAAGTATGATATAATATTTAATTCTATTTAATGGGTGAATCTTAATAATGTTACTAAATCATTTTAATATGAATAATGATATTAAGAATACATAAATAATTATTAATGACTAAAACGAATAAAGATTAGAAGATGAGAACTAAAGATGATTAGTTTAAAAAGGGGGGAAAGAAGAAGGATAATTAATGTTCTGGCTAAAAGATCACTAATTATGGCACTTGATCCGGACATTTGGTGTTGGGATAAAACTTTTTTTATCTCTACAAGATAAATATTTGATTTCTTATGACTTTTTACTACCAAATATTATTTTGGTGATCTTAAATTTGTTGGATCTTATTCATATATTATTGTTGTTTCATGACTTTCTTAATCCTTCTACGTTGTTTCAAGTTAAGTTATACCTGATATGATTAGGTGATTCGCTATGTTCTCGTTGAACAAATCCCAACTATCTTTTGATTGAACAAATTCCGACCATGTTTTGGTTGAACAAATCCCAACTATGTCCCAGTTGAACAATACCCGACTATGTGTTAGCCCATTTAACTGATATGTGTCCGTATAATCTGAAACTATGCATAACTTTGTATATCAATACGTCTAGATTGACAAAACTTGCCTAATTGACTCTAGGCTGGGGTGTGTGAAGGGAAATGTGCACCTATAACAAAGGTATGTTGCACTTACCAATTTAATCAAAGTTTCTATGATACTAATAAACTTTTAGGATAGGAAGATAAATCACAATTATGTGATGAAGTCATAGTGACAACTAAAATATGAGCATCGTAGTGACAATCAAATGACTAGTCATGTAGTGACAGTCAAAATATATGAGCATGTACTCACAATAAAATTATTAACACTGTAGTGACCACAAAAACATGAGCACAATAGTGATACTCAAACGATTAGAGCCATAATAATAACCAAAACATGAGTATTATAATGACGGTAAAATGATTAAAGCATTAGAGCCACAATGACGACCAAAACATGAGCACTATAATAATGATCAAATGATTAATGTGACTAAAAACTTGATAATCCACATTGAAGCCATACAATACGCGTTAAAATTGTCTCTAACTTAAAACTGTCTATTAAGATAATCACCCATTAAATCATACACATTATTTTAAAGTTAAACCAACTTACATAAGTCTAAATTTATTAAATTAGGATATGACATCTAAATTTACTACATTAGTAAATCGTAATAATATTACTATGACATCTCAATTATTTTAATATGAATAATAATATTTAAAAGATATAATTAATAATACATAAAATAAATAATAATAATTACAAACGAAATCTAATACAAGTTATACAGGTCATTCAGGTAACGATAAAGAATAAAATATGTGTAAAGATTAATCTAGAAAAGGACTAGTAGAAAGAAGCACATCTAATTATTCCACTAAAAGATTATAGCCTGATCGACCAAAATTCGATACAAATATAAAGGATACATATTCTTGGAGTATCGAGTTTAAAGAGTGAAGAAGTTTGATGCCTGTTCCTTCCTAAAAGAATACCCAATTTCAACTCGGAAGGTACACAACTCTAAAGTGTCAAGTTCAATGAACAAAGATATTTGATATCAGATCTTTATCAAGAGGATACACAACTTTACCGCATCAATTTCAACAAGTGAAAATGTTTGTTAATTTTTGGAGTAGCTGGTGTCGTAAACTAATCTTAGTATTTATTATTCTATCTTTCTGCACTTTGTTGAGGGAAATTCTTGCACTTTGTTGTGAACGTGAATCATGCTATATATTCTCTCTTTTCTTTTTATTTGTCTTGTTATCGTAGTCAAGACTTTAAGAGTAAGGTAGCATACAAAATTTAATTATTCTTTTCTCCTTTATCTAAAACCAAATCGTACACTTCTAAACTGACCCAAAACATGACAGTACTGTAAAGCATGCGTGCATAGTAGGAAAAAGGCAATGCTATCGCTTTCGCAGTCGCTATCACCATTAAAAACATTGAATTGATAAGCTTCACAAAGTTGATAAGAAGCACGTTCATTGAATAGAGGTGTAAATGACAGAACTTCGGTCCAATTATCTCTCCATTGCCAAAGTCGGCAGGAAGGAGCAACTAAAACAAATGATCTTAACTTTGACAATCTTGGTTACATATATATCCTGTTGGTTCCAGCCACAGCAAAACGGTGTTACTGATATGTTAAAAAATGAAAAATGAAAAATGAAAAGCAGATGAATTAATTTGTTTGAAAAAATTTCGAAAGTGACATTAAACTTTTTTCTAAAATTAACTCCTGTATATAGTCAAGGAAGACAATCAAAGAAAATTTAGTGCTGTTACTGTTTTACACAGATTCAATCACATATTACCATTCCTTGGTCACTTTGGTTAAGATCAAGGACCTTTTCAACTACGGAATGCTTGAGTTGTTTAAGCAATATTTATCCTTTTATCCCAAACACGACTCTGATGCTTTCTTAAGCCAAGGCAATGCATAACAGAAGTTAAATTAGAACAGTGGCCTTCATTTTTTTGACCAAAGTAACCTCACACTACGTGACATAAATGATTAGGTATTAGTGGAAAAAATGATTTTTCACATTGACAATGCTTTGCAATTCAAAGATTTTGGGTGTGCAATCCAGCTACTCTCTGACCGAATAATATTTACACCAGCAGAAACTCTATAAACTTCGCATAACCTTTGACGAGTTCAAATTATTTTCCCAGGATATATATTCAGGACCAGATAAGAGACCGAAGAATAGATAAAATTTGATCGACAATAATCTTATTAAAACAACATTTAATCCATAATCCCCCCAAGTTTCCACAAGGGAAAACTTCCTGTCGCCAAATGCTACAACATATGGACGTGACAAGACACAAACTTCCAAAGCCAAAACAATTGCTCCAGCCTAAATATAATGTTTGACTACGAGATCAACCCCAAAAATAAAGTTTGAATACGTTACCTAATTATATTGGATATTGACCATTCTTCTATGTGGACATTAATCGGTATGGTTGTGCCTCTCTCTTAAATTTGATGCACTTTGTCAACCATGTTTTACTTGCTATTAACCCATCTCAATGGATTATGGATTATGGATTTTTTCTAACCACCATCCATTATAGAATCCATTATAGAGACCAGTCTTACATTTTAGGAAGGGACAAGATGCTGACATGTAAGAGAAGGAAAATGTTGTCATTGTAATTACGGTCTCAAAAGCATATTCGGCAGATTTTTCGGTGCAATTCAATCACGGATTTGCTTCTCTAAAGTTTTATTACTGGACTCATCATTTAAGCGTACAAAGACATTGAAATCTCACAAATCTTTTTGTTGGCAATTATGGGTGTTACCTTAGTTCTCTTAATTATACCACTCATTACTTTTTCACGTGAGAAATTATAGACATTCGTATACCTCAATGCAGATACATATACCCTCAAAGCTCCATTATAAACCGTACACTGCGAAACACTGCAAATGCAATGAACAAAGAGAACTACAAGAAACAAGAAAGGTAGAACAAAAAGCATAACCCCAGTTACCTTGGTGGTATAATTGTGACGTGATGGATTACACGTACATATGACTCTGCTGTACGTGGTCCTCACACCTATTAGTGGGTACCAGCAAGCAATATCTTTCAGGTCCGTGACACAATAATAATGTATGCTTTCCCCAACAAAGATTAATGCTGTCACAATCTCTAGAAAAAAAAAGAGAGAAACAAATTTGTAATATATGTGTTGTGATTTTTTTTTCTTAAAAGATTGAATTTTTGAACAGTAAACACTAATATTACATTTTTTTTCTAATTTTTTTTAAAAAGTAAAAAAGTTAGGTTGGAATTGAACTCTTCTTCATACTAGAAAACATGTTGGAATTCAGTTCCTAAATAACGGAACTCTTGATTTTTACAATTCTTTTTAAAAATTAAAAAAAATGGAATGAAAACTGTTTGAAGTTAAGAATTCAGTTGTTTTCTAGAAGCAAAATTTTCAACGTTAAACACGTTTACTTTGAAAGTTAAAGGGCGAATATGTTTATTTGGACAATTTTTTTAATAATTAGTTTATTTAAAAAAATATTGTGTGTAATTAACGGAGACAGGCAACTAAAAGTGCAACAAGTAAATGAAAATATGTATAAAAGGTCAAAATTATTTTTGAAATTATATATGTTAAAAAATCCTACTCCTGTGTGTATGACTTATATCTCTTTCTATTTTTTTCAATTATTACTTTTTTTCAATCCCTTCTTAATATCTGTTTGTGAAAAAAAATATATTTTTTTCTTAAAGGGTCACTAGATCTACACAAGTTGAAAATCAAAGGATACAGTTGTTTCCATCATTTCACTGAAACCAAAACTCCTTGAACCACTCATTCGCTTATCTGCGTGACACACGCTTGAGACACTGAAACCAAAACTCCTTGAACCACTCATTCGCTTATCTGCGTGACACACGCTTGAGAATCTGTCTTTTTCCTTTTTCGAATTCATAAATCTTCAACGTGTCTAGATACAAAGTCTAGCTAAGACAATTTTCAGTCAGGATTTTTATTAGTATATATATATATATATTATTCAGAAATATACTGTACTAATTAGCCTTATTTTGCTAGTTGTTAGTGAGTAGGGAAACTGAGTTCAATGTTTATCCGTTATTCATAAGTTCAAAATTTACTAATAATATGCTAAGTTGATGTTTAAAATATATTTCCTACAGTCTTTAACAGTCCTGGAGGTGTTAAAAAAAAAAAAAAAAACAAAACAGTAACAATCTCATGAATGTTTTTGTCTCTTGATCATAATATATAGTGATTTTGGCATGTTGTGAAATAAGACCCTGTTTCCATAGGCTTTTGAAAATATAATTCCATTTAAATTAAATGAAGAATGGATGCGTTATTTTAATAGATTATAAATAAAAGTAAGATACTTCATTTTTTTTTATAAACATTTATTTTTTAAAAATATTTTTTTTTTATATTTTTTCTAAGTTTATGAGATAACTGTTCATATTTTTTCAGTTGCAGAATTGCATGTAATAAAGTTCAGTTCTATATTTTTTTTGTTAAAACCTTTATTTGAGTAAGTTTTTTTTTTTTTAATAATTTCAAGCTTTTTTTTATTTCTTAGCATTTTCAACTTTTTACATCCCAAAATTTTGATGAGTTAAGAAATTGGAGTTGTTTTTTTTAATCTAAACTAGCTATGAAGTTATGGGTTTTTGGTTTGAGTTTCAGGAAATTATACGAAATTTTCTTGGGTATTTATGGGATTATTATTATTATTTTAGCAAAAGTATCCTCTAAGCAATGAGAGTTAACCAAAAATATTGCTGAAATAAAATCCTAAAGTAAAAGAATGGTGTATGAAAATTTACATAATTGAATGTAGTCATCAAATATAAGTGTTTAAATGAGAATATAAATGTTTTGGAATTGGAAGATGAAGACAACTAGGTAAATAAAGATAATTAGTGTCAAAATATTGTAATTGGGTGTTGGGTGTTAGAAATGAGAAATAAGTTATAATGAATGAGATTTAACTTGACAAAAACTAAATATGGTTTTGCTTAAAAACTAAAGTTTGGATGCTTAGATTATCTTTAAGGGAGAAAGACTAATTCAATTCTCTTACCACTAGAACTATGGTATTGAATATTGAAATTCTTAAGTCATTATTAAGCAGGTAGAAATTTGTTGACAACCATCATTACAATGAACTGTTTTTGACATTTTTTCAGTAAACTTTTTTACAAGTCATATAACATTGATGTTTTAACTTTGCTTGCTCTTTCATGTTTTTATTTGTCAACTAGAAAGACTGTACATATAACATCCTTGGTTCTGATAGCCACCAAGGATCAAAGTAAAAGTTTTATATTTAATATTTTAAAATAGTAAAAGAATAATAATAATAATATTATTATCTTTTGTAGCTTCAAATATGTATTTAAATAATATATTTTATAGTTTTATGTGTATATTAAGGATGTTATTTGTTGGATGAAACTTGTAGATGATTGAATCCTTATAAGACTCTTTGGCATTATTAATAATTTTTTTGTTTAAAGAATGCCATAATTACGTTAATGACTTTATGCCTGTTAAAAATATAAATTAGAATAAAAATATTTAAATTTTTATTAATCTAGGCATAACCAATTTAAATGAATGAATAAAAATCGCTAATTACATCTAAGGAGGAAAATATCAGAATTTCTATATAATTGAAAATAATAAAATTTATTAAAAACAATAATTTAAAAATATCAATAATTAATACGTGAGAAAAATAATTATATATATACATATTATTTAAGAGTAAATTTTAGATCACAATTAGTGCAACATCTTTAGTTGAAAATTTAGTTATAAAATCTCTTTTATAAGATATTTAGCTAAAGTAACATTCAATATTTTTAATATATATATAGAGAGAGTTCTTATAGAAGAACTCTCAATATTCAAAGAAAATGATTTTTATACCTTCTACCATTAAAAATTAAATTGTAAAACAAAAAAAAAATGCTTGAGATCTTAAAGTTAGAAATTATTAGATAAAAAATTAGATGAGATCTTGTATTTTATCTGCATATAAGATGGACCAAAGTATAAGATCTCAAAATAAAAGGTATGCTAAAAGTATATAACATAATAATTAGTTTTGATAAAAATGTATAAAAGATAATATAAAATAATGATTATAAAATTGCTCAAGTTTAAAAGTGAATCAGGGTTGGATTAGTTCTTTATCTTTATCCAATTGTAAATGTGTTTAAACTGCAAAAAAAAGTCAATTTGATGTAAAAACAAACTTCAAGTAGAGAACATAAGTGATTTGCTTATGTTTAGAAGATAATAACTTTAGAGAAAACTTATTGCTTATTTTACTTCCAAAAAGTGAGTTAAAATAAGTGATTACTGTTTAAGAAATAAATTAAGCTAATACTAAATTCAAGATATCTGTGCTAATGTATATATTTTTTTTTGTTAAAGATTTAAACTGAGAAAGTTATATATGCCTAAGTAAATTCGTAAAAAAAACATTATGTTTCTTCTCTCAACTTATTTATTATTGTTGATAAAAAAAACTAAATTAAAAATACGATAGAATTCACAAATAATTTATATCTGTTACAAGTTTAAAATCAATATTTAATTATCATGATTTTTTCTTAGTCATAATAACTGTTAGTGATTTTTAATAATTATATATATATATATATATATATATATCCTTTTGTGCACAAAATGAAATTACTTATGCTAGTGTTCATAATCAGACAATATTTTTAAGGATTATTTTTTAGTCAGGAAATATATTGAGTTCACTACAAAAAAAAAACAATTCATGTTGTTATACTTTGTATATTTTTTAAAATAAATATGGGTTGTGAACATATCTTTACATACAGTATATTTAATTTTCTTTCTTCATATATAGAAAAGGAAAAAAGTTTATTTTTTCTTCCATTATAATACAAAAAATGTGTTCTGAATAATAGTGTGTTAACGCATATAAGTCAATTTTGTGTATTACATTATCTTAATTATAAGTTAATTGTGAATTAATTGAATGTACTCTTAGGAGTGTAGTGATTGAACAAGTGAAAAAGTCAATGCATCGTAAGATTGATTTAAAACTAATAAAGTAAGATTAAAGTTATTATGATTTTTATCTAGTTTATGAAATGGTAAATTTTAAATTATTTTTCCAAGCAATAATTACAATTTATTTACTATGAAAATTAAATTTTCTTAACATTAGAAAATCAAATAGGGTAATTCTAACTTTATAGCCATTTTTAACAAATATAGGAAACTTTAGTAAAAATAGTTAGTCAAACGTCATTCCTAAATGAATATATCTTTAAATGTTTTTTTTTTCTATCATTAAAAAAAATAATATCTTGTGATATAGTGGATTTGTCGAAAACACTTCAAATTTGTCACAATTTTTCTTGTGAGAAATTTTACGACGAAGTGTTATTTTACTATATATTATGATGACATCAAAATTTTATTTTTTTTACCCGAACATTATTAAGAAAATAATATATTAAAAATTGCTTAAGCGAACCAGAAGTCATTGAAACTAACAAATGTCACTTAAGTGAATAAATTTAAAATAATATTATTATTCTTCATGTTGTAAGAGAGATTAGAACTTAAATCTTTAAATAAACGTATGGATCTTACAATTATTACTAGATGAATTTTGTAATTATATTTTAAATATTTTTATCCTTATTATGATTATTATTATATTATTATGATTATGATAATAAAAATAATATTAATAATATTGATAATAATAATAATAATAATATTAAGAATAATATTGAATATATGAATAATAATATAATATTACTAATAATAATATTAATAATAATATTATTATTAACATTAATAAACATAACAATATGAGTATATTATTAATAATATTATAATATATTCAATATAATAATAATAATAATAATAACATTATTATTATTATTATTAATGTTAGTAATAATATTAATAACATTAAATAATAATAATACTGATAATATGAATAATTATTAATATTATTTTTAAAAAAATCAAAACTATTATTTACAAATTTTTATTTGAGGATAATTATCTACAAATATTGATTAATATAATTACATATGATTTTTTTAAAATAATTACTGACAGATTTAAATTCATAGATAAAATTTGTAAGTAATAATAAATTTACTTATAAATTTTTATTTATATATAATAACTAGTAGATAAATAAATAAAAAATTACAATAAAATAATATTCATTATTAAATTTTCTATAAATAAATATGCATACCAAATAATGTATTAAAAACTTGAAATGATAAAACAATCATCCAACCTATAACATTTGAATGCCAAAAAATTGTCTATGTTGAAAAAAATATGAAAATATATATCATACGTTTGTCATTTAATTCCAAAAAATTAATCAAACTTTGTTATTATCAATTAGTTCATTTTAATCTATCAATTAAATTATTTTTTAATTGATTTAATATAGTGTTTAATTAGTCTACTTTTATGCTTAACTCTTTACGAAAGTTATCAGCATTTTTTTAATTCCCATAAAAATGTAAAACTGATAAAATTAGGTTAATTTTGACATACTCTATTATAATTGATTATCTGATATTTTAAATTGAATTATTTATTTAAATAATTTGCGTTAATTCGTTATTTTTTTGCAAAAATAATTATATGTATTGTTAATTGGCTAATTTGTGTTTTTAACGAATCGTTCAACCCAAAATAGTAAAAAATATGTATATTATGCTAATTTGATCATATTTTGTACTAGCTAATTAAGTAATTTTTAATTTTAAAAAATGAATTGAATTATTTGAGTTAAACATTTTCTTTGTATTGGTTAGAACTTTTTTTTATCGATTATTCCAAGAAATAATTTTCAAGTAAATAGTAAATAATTATTATAAATTAATCTAAAAACAGTTTATGTAAATATTTGTTAAAAAAACTAATCAATCAAATAGTAAATTAAAAATGTAATTTAATTATTAATTGAAGCAAACAAAATTTATGATTATTTTCATAAATAATTAAAAGAGAACTTTAAATTAAACAAAAAAGAATTAAGCCAAATAAAATAATTTAATAGGTTAATTAATATATCGAAACTGTAAATTAGTAGTGTCAAAATAAATAAGATTTAATAATAATGGTCAAATAATAAATATCGGAGGAGTGATTTAAAAAATATAAATAAAATTGCAAAAATAATAATAATGATAATGGCGCGAGTAAAATAGAATATATAAAATATATATACACCAAAATAATCTATCTATCTATCTATATTTCTCTTTTTATATGTATATATATTATTGATACTGATATCTATCTTTATATGTATATATATTATTGATGCTGATATCTATCTTCTAATTTTTGAAACAGTTTGGATAAGGTAGCAGGAGGAGCAGGGAATGAGTTGGAATAATACATTCACATACTCATCGAAATAAAAACCACATCCATATATTGTTTGGCATGGAATCAGAAATGTTCATTTGTCTCAGTCTTCCCAAGTTCATTATAAAAGATAAAATGGCATGCAATCTCATCTCATCTCCCTCACGTCCTGTTGCTTTCTTTCTTTCCCTTTCTTTCTATACTCTTCATCAATAATTCTGCATATTGCAATAATAGATTGCACTGTTATCGGGAAATTTCTCGTTTTATTTGGAAATTTTTAAAATGGTAACTTAAAAAAAAATGTTAAAATCTTGAACAACTTGATCAACGTTGAGAAGAGTTAATTTTATTTAATTGAAATTGTAGAAGTTGCATACAAGTTTAATGCAAATTAAAATGATCTCAAGTCATAAAACATAGACATCTGATAGGATATATTAGATTGAAGTCGTGAATCTTCACAGCGATTTGAGTATTAGAAAAGTGTTACACTAGAACTTATAGAGTACGTTGCATTATTAAGGCATTTGAATGCTGTACTATCAATTATGTAAGGTTGAAAATTGGAAGGAAAAATTTGACAAAAATATCAGATCAGGATTAAGCAAGATAAAAATGACAATAACTTTAATTAGTGTTGATGAATTGTTGAACACCATTGGTTGGTCCAGATAGTTTTATAGTTTTAAAATTTCATGCACACGTGGAATTGCAATAAATTTTTTTGTATATATATATTCAAGTGGTGATCAAGAGTACTAGTTCAATTTAATATAATCAATTATAGAAGTGGTGTCTACATGATTTTGGTGTATTTTAATTTACATTGAATTTATCCACAACTCCCACTATTTCAATTAAATAAAATTAATCTCTTTCAACATTAATTAAAGTCATTCAAAACTTCAATCATTTTAATCTTGATATAAAAAATGTAATTCTCCCTTTACATGATTTTTTTTTAATTCAACTAAAATCATATATACTTAACTAATATGCTTTAACATTAATCAAAAAGTCATTCAAGATTTTAACAATTTTGATCCTGATAAAAATGTAATTTTTCCTTTACACGATTTCTTCTTAATTCAACTAAAATCATATTTAGGTAACACTACAATTCCGGTAAAATTACACTCCTATAATTAATTTCCCATTGTCTCGTCATATTTCATTACAATTAATTAAAGAAATTCTATTATATTTAATACCTTTTGAATAGAAATCCGGGTCACTTTCAAAAATAATATTTTAATTATTATTGCTATTATGCCGAATTTCTGAAGAATCAAATCGAGAAGTGCATATGATAAGAACGATTTGTTTAGTTCTTAAAGATGAGGGTACCTTTGTCTTGAGGACACAATGATTAAAAGAGACAGCGTGAAACATGAATAGCTCTCCGTGACTTTTTCTTGTCTGGTTTCACGGAACCTGTCGTCTTGTTTGTGGCTATACTTATCCTTATGTTTTTTTCATATATTTTTTCTTACAAAATTTCGAAGACAACCAATGACCTACGTCTCACCCTGTTGACCCATATCATATATTATACAGATGAGCCATGCATATCAAGAGCTCACTGAGGGGTTGCTTCACATTTTATAATTTTTGAAACTCTTATTCAATGATTCTTTAGAAGGAGATAGATAAAAAAAACAAAATTTCTTTATATATATTTATATATATAATAAATGCATGGTTGGACCAAGTGATATATAATTTGTATTATTTGTGCATATAAGCATTGAATACCTTTGAGGAGCATCACATAACATGGCTACTCTACAAGTGTATTGGATTAGATGGCATTATATGGAGCACACAGATTATTGATATGTAGGGTATTAAATATGTTGCATGTTTTCCGGAAATCAGAATTAACAAGGTAGTTTGCATAGAGGTAAACAGAAGATTTTGTTGCCCAAGGTGGCTTCATTTTTGTAAACAAATATTCATATTTTTCTGTTTTTTAAGAGTTTAAAAATAATTATTTTGAAGTAGGGGCTAGAGAGTAGAGTTCCAACTATATCTGCTAGAGAGATTCATAGACCTGCATAAACTGACTAAAGGAAAAATAATAAAATGAGGAACAGTGTAACAAAGATATGAAGTTATTTGGGATATGATCGCGCAAACTTTGTCAATTTGGTTTTGTTTTTGTGTAGTTTTTTTTTTTTATTCATTGTTCCACCTTCATACCAATTGACCAATGCATGAGAAAGTTTTTTATTTTTAGAGAAAAACGATTCCTTTTTACTTGGACAAAAGTCACAATGAAAGGGTAATTTGTGAAATGCATGACAAGGAACCTTTACATTTTAAAGACACCAAATCATCACATAACACATTGATAATTAGCTTATAGAAGGACACCCATAATTATCATCGGAACAATACACTAACTAAAACTAGATGGCTTGCTAAAAAGTTCACGAACAAATTGAGACACTTACCAAGTATGAAGCTTAATGCTCTAATTAATAAGGAAAAAGATAGTTAAGGTGTGATATTGACTAGATTCCAAGCATATAAGACTAAGAAGATTTCCATAGACATAGTACAAAGGGTTATTTCAGACCAATATAAGAATTTAAGGAGCATGGGAAGCAATGGTCCAGTGTTTGAGAGGATGTATGAGTGCAAGGCTTCTTCTGAGTAGTCGTAGATCATGATAGTACTTGAGATGTTTTTCGAAAGGTGTTGTTGGTTGGAACAAATTAAAAAAAAAAAAAAATAGTGTCCTTTAATTATAGTTCTTCTTCCATTTTTGTTGCAAAATTATCAATAAATTTTTTATGATTAAAATTCTTTTGAATCAGTTTTAATAAAAATTTGAGTAACACTGTTTAATAACCTCTGTAATAACTTATAATTTTTCAAACAAAATTTTACTATCAAGATTATAAGAATTATCATGTTTTAAAGTTTTAAGATTTTTACAGTATAATTTCAAATCTTGAGTGATTTAGGTCTTTTAATATTAAATAAAAATCCAAAGTTTCCTCATCAGCATTATATTACTCAAATGTTCTTTAAGATAACCATTTTTTTTATCTACACTATTCAACAAAATCATGATTTTATTATGTATATTTAGAAAGAGTTTCATCATATTCCTACAAATTTGACGTTTTAACAAATTCACGTTCATTCTCCATTTCAATTGCATTTTTTTTAAACTAATAATAGCATTCCCATCAGAGTACCTTGCTCATGTAATTAATAATGACTATGGTTTTTGACTGATCCTTGCTCATGTAATTAATAATGACTATGGTTTTTGACTGATATTTCAGGAACTTGAAAGTCTTGCACTAACTGTCTAGAGCGAGAATTAACAATGCTAGCTAAAGTGACCACAGAAATATGAGTATAAGTAAAAAGTCTTATATTAAATAAAAATAAGTAAAAATACAAGTAAAAAATATATAAACATTTATTATATTAAAAATATAATATCAAATTATAAGTTAAAAATGATATTATGATCTTTTATATCACATGTCTCTTATCTTATCTTATTGGTGTTGAATTTCTTTGATAGAAATAATTCAAGATAATAGAAAAGTGAAAGTTATTATATATTTAATATAATTTGGACTCCGAGACCCTCTTCAACTTGGACCATATTTAGGTGGAAATTGCTTCCTGTATTCCCACAATTGCTTCATGCACCCATCTATGTTATATCATAAATACCTTTGCCAGAAACCCATAACTTGGAGTTACTGCCTTTGCGTTTTTTCGTGACGGCGGCAGTGGCGTTAGTGGTGGAAGGAAAGGTTCTTTAGCAATGTTTTGAAGTAAGTGGGTGTGTTTATGGATGGTTTAATGATTGATGTAGGAGTGTAGAGGGAATGTTACGTGGTGAGAAGGATTTTTATTTCAAAAAATAAAATTCGGAAGACTTTTCTAAAATAGAGAGGTATGAAGAGCATTTTCGAAAAAACTTTTTCAGAAGCCAACTTCCTACTACGGAATTCGTAATTCATTTTCCCACCTCCAAGTTATTTGTGATATAACATAAGACTGATGGGTGTAGGAAACAATTGCCTATTTAGGGACATCACTCATTTTTTTCTGCATCCTCATATTTCTAGGCGGTGGTTAAAGGTCAATCTGTTGCCTGCCGCATCCGTTTTGTTGTTGTGATTGATTATCTGTTGTGTTATGTATGAAATTGAGTAAGAAAGTGTTTCGAATTGAGTTATGCAATCTAATTTTTGTTTTTATAAAATAAACTTTTGAATTATGTAATTAAGAAATTACTTTTGGATCACACGATTTACAACTCAAAAAATAATTTTTTTTAATTATGCAATCCAAAATTTGAATAACAATTTGTAGTTTTTTCTTTATAAAAAATAATTTCTGAATTATATAATTTAAAGTTTTTTATATATAATATGATTTTTAGATTATACAATTTAAAAATAAAAAGAAAATTTGAATTTATAAAAGTAATTTTTTTATGAATTATACAATTTAGAAGTTATTTTTAATTTTTAGATTGTGTAGTTCAGAAGTCAATTTTTCATAAATCAAATGGATAAAATGAGACTTTTTATATTTATAAGATTGATAAAGAAGTTATGGGGGTGAAAAAAGAAATCCCCTGTTAGGAAGGGTGGAAATCATGAGATGATCCCATTTGCTTTTGCTATTATAGAAGCTAAGACTAAGACTTTGGCTACGGATGATCTTAACAATATTAAGAGTAGAAAATGGACCTTCATATAAGATATAGAAGGTAAATTTACATGCTTCTCCAATTTTTTATAGTCTCATTTTACTCATAAAAAGTTCTTATACCATTTTACTTTTTGTTAAAAAATATTGGTATTTGTTGGGTTTAGTAGCATCATTGAATTTTTTTTTTTATGAAAATGTGGAGCATATAGATTGTGTAGAATCTTTATGGAATTTGGAGAAAGAAATATCCAGGTGACAATGGTTGAGTGGACTATGGTATAATGAATGTAGCATTGATTGATAGTCTAAAGTTTTAAGTTCCTCAAATAAAGGGATTTGATCATTCAAACAGAAAATCCTAAAGTTATCAACTTGAAGAAAGCAAGAGAGTCACAAAAGAAGTTTGTGATACCCATGAGTCACTGAACAACAAGTGATGCCATTAGTTCTTAATCATGTTAGAAGGGATTGGAAGTTTTTTGTTGTTGCAGTGTCTGCTTTAAGGTAGCATCGTGCAGGGCCTTTTTGTCACAGGTAACACAACTTTATGTTGGGATTCATATTATGATGTTCGTATATATCTACTTTATTTCACTATATCCTATGAGGGTATTACGTACCCAATTTTAGTTTGTCCTTTTTTTTTTTTTTTTTTTTTTTTTTTCTGTTTAATTTTT
>Ga0099824_1002330_pt1 | contig 27732 bp, 16 predicted proteins | sample SiratrowhiteBW_FD_76837 | JGI IMG/M metagenome (GOLD analysis project Ga0099824, IMG submission 76837) | Root nodule microbial communities of legume samples collected from California, USA - Siratro white BW | ecosystem: Host-associated > Plants > Roots > Nodule | place: USA: California...
AATAAAAGAAAATATTGTAAAATAAAAAAAAAAAAAAAAATTTGATGTTTATGGAAAAAAAAAGAAAAAAAAAAAAAAAAACAGGGTGTGGGAGCTTTTCGAAAGAATTACTGTTCCCTTCTGGACATCTCTTTTAACGGTAAAAAGAAATTAAGAGCGCGTTTGGTTTTGACTACAATCGAACTTGATTTTAAAAATATATAGACGTTTGGTTATACACACGAAAATTTTTTAAACTGTGGTTTTAAACCATGCTTAATGGCGTTGAATCCTGCTTTCAGGATAAAAACTTCCAAATGCTAAAATCAAGTTCATTCAAAATCAATTTTATAAATGCTCATACAAACACTAAAATTGACGAATAACTTCTAATTTACCTTCCAAGCCCTTATTTGAACTTTAATTTAAAGAAACTTTTAACTAAAAAAAATAAAAGAATCTTGGCCAAATGCAGTGGGACTGGTGTTGATAGATCTGTTCTGATCTTATTATACCTGTTTTTGACAGTGGCACCCTGTTCCATATACTGTCTAGTGGAAAAATGTCATTATTGCATTAACTTTTTGGCTTCTATTCTTTTCAGTTTTCCCCTTTGTTTGGCAAAAATGCCATGACATTACATAAAATATTCGTCTCATCGTTTATCAGTTACCTTGTTGCTGCTGCCGGCTTGCAGACTCTGTGGAGCTTTTCATTGGCTATCACTGATGTGTATGCCCTTTTAGTAAGGCGTTCCTTGCAGAACTATCGAATTGTCAGTTTGTTTACAATTGGTGATGGGGTAAGATTTACAGTAAGACTCTATAATCTTTTACAATTCTGCAATGTTAAAATACGTGTTGCTTTCGGGTTAGTTTTTAGGATTCCCTTCACTTTATTAACAGCTATATGTAACACCATTTTCAAAAACTGATACAGACTCACTCCAAATACTTTTATTAATCTCAGACAATAACCTAATACGCACTATACACAGTTCACAAAAGAATCACTTGGATCGTATTATAACACACCATAACTGCAGTGGAAAGCGTATTCAACTATTTTGTCTTCGTTACCAACTTTTTTTATAATGTAGACATGTGTACCTTTAACCTGCGTTACTTTTTTCCCCTCTGAAAGGGCTGTTGTGTTAATTTCAGAAGACCTGTCTTCCATGCAGGTCACATCTACCCTTACATTTGCAGCAGCCTGTGCATCAGCAGGCATCACAGTGCTCATTGATAATGATCTTGGAAGTTGTTCAAAAAACCACTGTGTGCAGTTTGAAACGGCTACAGGCATGGCCTTCATTTGTTGGTTCACCACAATTCCATCGTTTCTCCTGAACTTCTGGTCTTTAGCTTCACGGTAAATAAAAACAGTAACACGCAGAAGCTGGGACAGCTGGTAAAGAAATGTTGGTGTCAGGGATTTGGTTTTGTTTTGTCTTGCACTTGTCAAAGACTTTAAAGTTTCATGTCATGCGTTACTGTGTCAGTACCGACTGGTTGCATGCATGTACTATCCTCCATCAAACCAGACATTTAATTTAGGATTTTGTCATGTGGTGGTTATTGCTCAATCATATTTGGCGGTGGAGTGAGTAAGCATGGCAGTAGTCTATGATTAGTGCATACATACGATGTAGTAATATGCTTGCTGTAAAGAAACATATTCGACACGAAATTTGGTGTTTTTGTATGTGTAAATGTGTATTAACACAGTTTTGTTCTGTTAACTAAGTATTTTTAGTTATTAGTCAACTTTGGCTATGTTTTTTTCCATGATTGACTATCATTTGTTTTTCTAGAGAGTGCACGCATTTATTGTACACCTTGTTTTGGCTCAATTTCGATAAATACAACAACTTTATCAGTCTAATAATAATAAATATCGTGTAAGAAAAAAATAACTTTTATGACGGAGTAATACTAATAGAGATTAAAAGAGGGGAGGACGGGTATGCTTTGACAAGGATTACAAGTCCAAATTCCATGAACATACTAATTGCAATCTTCAATGGTTGACGAAACAACAATTTATTTTTTCCTTTGCTCATATATGGAGAAAAGCATGTGGAACTATGAACGTCAGGCATCCACAAGTGAAGCAGAAATTGAAGAAAAGGTTGATGTCCCCTATATATACGCAAATAAAATGGTCAAACATTTTGATTTCCAGAGTTATTAAAAAGAGCAATATTCTAATGTTGGACATCAACATGATATCTAAACAAACCAGTTCAAGGTTTTACAAAATTTTACAGTCTACAATCATATAAAAAAAAAAAACAGGGCGAAACATGACAACATAACAACACCAAGGCAAAAAGCAATGGCTAACCGAATAATACAGTTGATAGGCAAAGCTGCTCTCTCAGTAGTCTGCGCCCCCATATTATGTACAGTCCCCAGTAATATCTTCTAGTAAAATTACATTTCAAGTAACGGTGACATATACCATCTCCGCTCTGCAACAAGCTTCAAGAACATTGCTGCAATCATTTACTTTGACAGCCACGTGGAAAATATCAACAAAGGAAGCATTAAAATCAATCCATAGTGCACAAAAGTATCAATGCTTTCAAAAGTATTGCCGAGAATAGCACTCCATATTTGTCCAACACTATCTCGAGGATATTCCTGCACAGCAAATCCAGTGAACATGACTTTAAAGATCATGAGACAATGTAGATTGTAAAACTAATATTGATGAGGCATATAATAGATTCACCTCTGCAGTTAAATTATTATATTGATCCTCCGCATCTGAGTTTCTCAAAAGTATTCCGTCACTGTCAGAGATGGATTGTTCCAAAGAGATTCTCGTTTTAGCTGTCCCGATTTTTTTATTTGACAGGGATCTGTAGGCTGAATCTGTATGTATAGTTTTCATTACAGAACCAAAGAAGTTTGTCACAGGTACCTGGAAAGAATTGACAAAAACGAACTCATCACTTCAATCAAGCAAAGCATAAAAGAAGTGGCAGATATTGTCAATCAAACTAAATCATTAAACTTTTCGAATCAAACTAAAAATTGAGCTAAAAGGTAACCTTGCAAAACTTGATTCCTCACCACAAAAACAATAAATTTACGAAAAAAATAGAAGAGCAAAAGATTAAAAATATGTCCAAAATTCCATTACCTCCTCTAAATTGCGTTGGTATAGATCCATTCTATAATATGCAGTTGACATCAACAAATTTGGATTATATGACTTGAAAAGGCTGGAAAACAAACACAAAAAATGTGTAAACAATTGAGCCTTCATTGCCATGATTTAAACATAATTTTAATGTTATGTATTCCAGCTACTCTGAAGTCTGGACTTGCTTAACAAATAAGAGAGGATGATGATTTTGTTCATTTTCAAATGATAGAAAACATGAAAGTTATTTTACCAAAAAGGGGTCAATTAAGTTTTAATTCCCAATAGGATTTTAAAGACAATTGTTTGAAACAAAGACTAAAAAACAGAACTTCAACAAAATGTTTGGAAAGTAAAATTCAGATAACAAGAACGTGAAATAAAAGACATACATGCTCTCTGGAGTGAAGAGACTTGATAGATAGTAAGGATACAATAGTTAAGATGAGAAAGGCATATAAAAAGTTTAAATGTACCTGCTTAATGAAGCATTGTCGTACATATTCAGCCTCTCAAAGAAAGCAAGGGTGTAAAATGTAAAACGATCAACAACTGAAACACCAACCTGTATATTTTAACGAACAAGAAACTCAATAGATAAACTGTAGCAAATTACATCAGATCCTTGAAAGGACTATTAGATTTTCATACATACATCTGAGTCCAAATGATGTGAATATGAATTTTCTCCTTTCATACTACTTCCAATTGCCAAAACACCTGGTGAATGAAGCTGCCATGCCCAGAAAAAGAACAGTCAGCAACAAAACTTTGGGAAGAATAGACAGAAAAAATAATTTCTTATTATCACATAATAACCAACTATAAATTCGAGGGGGCCAAGTAGGCCAGTTTGGAATCACCTAGACATTTAATAATGAATAGACACTGAGCACTAAAAGTATGATTTAATCCAGGAAGATAAAACCTAGAGAAGGAGAAATAACAAAAACAAAAAAGGTTAAATTCATATTCTGTATAGTTCATGACATGATATCGAAGAGCGGGAAAATGTAACAGTTAAAACCAAATCCTTCAGTATAGGAAAGTTGCTAATCTCCTTTCATTAAAATTATGCAATTGCCACAGTTATGCTCAAGACTAAAAGCAAAATAACCATAATTTATAAACAAGGAAAATCATTTAGAATATAATCTCTTTACATTTATTTGTATATTGTTAATAATCGACATATAGGTTCTTTTAACAGCAGCTAAACAGCCTAACAGCAAAGAAATACGAGCAACTGAATTTCAGACTTCTTTACAGCCCAACCCATGCAATAGCGGCAAGAACATCATTCAACAAAATACATCTAATGATGAACACAAGGCATGCATTAGACTTAGACAGATATCAACTATAAAGTTAACATTTTGCACTTAAATGAAGAGTGATGATTAATTATGGACAATGAATACTCAAGGCCAGATACTGTTATTTCATAAGAATTGGCATAGGAGTTTTCAAGAATGATAGAAATAAAAAATAAAAAAAATCAATGAGACCTGGGAGAACAGAGTAGAGGCTTGGCAGGTGTCCACCATTATAAGAAGCTCCTTAAACCTAACAAATCCCGTTATGAATGAGTAAACAAATGAGATTATAGTCCAATAGTGATAAGCAACAAAATTGGATTACTAATTCAAATGTCAGTTGTCAAGAACATGGGTAGCTTTGTTTCAATGATTATTCATCTTTATTGTTTTCTGTTTTGTACTTTTGTTAAGGAGAATCCACTATCATCTCCTCTCTTTTTAAGCAAAAGTCATTGCACCCAATAAATTATACTTCGTTAATAAAAATTATATTTCATTTCATGTAATCAAATTACAGTTCATACATCACAAATAAACAGTTGAATATGAAACAATACCTGCGTTTCTCTTTCATTTGCTTCACAGCATCAGCTAAATCATGACTTTGAAGCTCTTCTGAGTCCTGAAACTTCAAAAACTCATCGCCTCCATGCCCTGTCATATACAGAAGAATATGACTTCCTTCATCACTAAGAAGTCGCTTAGACCTCGGAACAGCAGTCTCATGACGTCCTGTAAGTACTCGTAAGAAGTTTTCCACTGTCACTTCATAGCCACGATAGTCCACCTGAGTGATTGCAGGAAAAGTTGATACTACACATCAAGAGCCTAGAGAAGTAGAAAAAGACAAATATTCTATCTTCTAGATACTAGACGAGATTGATACAATTAAACAAAAGAAGAAAATAAACATGGGGCTTTATCAAGTTATAGTCATTGAACATTACAGCACTAGTAACTCCTCCACCAGAGAGCATAACACTTAGAATAAAGATGAAAATAAAAGCATTACATGAAAGTAAACGATATTTTCAGGATGTAAGCCAACTTTTCACAAGAGACTAGCTTGTTTAACTGTCAGAGAAGTTGTGGGCTTATAGTGTTTTTTTTTTTTTTTTTTTTTTTTTCAACACAAAAAAATAAAAAAAAAAGGAGAAAAAGGATACAAACTTCATGAGGGGACTAGGCCAAAACTCATGATAAGAAATTAAGCAACCTAAAATTAGGTAATCCAGTTTGATCTCTAACAAAATATACCTAATAAATAATCTATTAATGTGCAGCTGCAAAATAGATGAACTAAACTACTTTAAGGAAGATTCAAACCTTACTCAAAACGTTCTCTACAAGACACAGCTTAGCTCAGTTTGGGCCACTATGATGCAAAGTGCTGATATCAACACTTGCATTCCATAACAATTTTATTAATAACATGATAGCATCACATGTGCCTCCATAGCAAATGTAGGAATAATTAAATATTATAAGGATATCAAACCAAGATTTAAATTGTGAATCATCTTGCATTGAATTGAAAATATACAGTGAAAAAAAGTACTTCAAATAAATCATGTAAATGATGGATGGTATTAGATGTTAAACTTTTTAAACAATAAATAGATAAAAACATACCCTGAAGTCTTATAAAGCAAAATTGTTAGTTATATCTAAGTTTGTGAATGTTTTAATTCAGAAGTATGGAAACAAAACAATTAAATAGGTAAATAGGGTACATAATGAGCAGGTGACAAATAAAGTAGTGAAATAATCAAATAGATAAGTTCAGATGTTTTTCTTCAATTCCCTTTTATTTAACAATTTGAACTTACATGACTTTTCAATTTTTACACTAGAACTGGTGAAAATAGAAAAAGTGACAAAATGGTTTAATCAAGTAATTTGGGTCAATGATACGAAACTGCACAAATTCATTCATGCATCATAAGATACAGTCAACAAGTGGCTAATTAGTATCGAATCATAAGGTTTGAAATTAGTGCATGTTTCAATCTATTCATAAATTAATTTAAAGGAATCTCAAAGCTCATTTACATAATTTTATATCGTAAGCATACAGATACTGGCAATGAAGCAAACCTCGAGAAGCCTAAAGTAATGTACTATATGACACAGATTAGCTAAAAGCCAAGATGATTTAGATAATAAATCTAGTTAAAGGTAAAGCTATTAATAAGCATAAGCAGCTTACAAACACTGAAATTATCTACTAGCACAAAAAAACCTTAAAAAGGAGGAAGTCTCGACCTGTCTTGCACCTCATAAATACAGTTCCTTACAATCACTAAGATGCATTACATTTCCAAAGGAGTATCAGTTCTAATAGAAAACCATAAACAAAAGTAAACAACACATGCAAGAGATCACTTCAGGATAATTTAGTGAAACAAAATATGCTAGGGTTGCAATGACAGCCAGAAATAAAGCTAACAAGAAAGATCTTCTCTATACTATACAAAAGATTCAGACATAAATATGTACCCCTAAAAAGGTAAAAACTCACCTCCACATTATCCCCATACAGATTAAGTCTATGGTTTTCATTATTAAAAACCTGGGCAGGGTACTTGTTTCTTGCATTACATGCCATGTCATCTGCTAGCATGAGTATAATCCTCTCATCGGGTATCCCTAGCCGCTTAACTGTCCTGATTCAGAAAGAAACCTTTAGATCATTATCAAGCATAGCTCAAACAAAACAATTAAAAATAAGGCTAAGTTGTATGCTGACCTATACAAGGACAGAGTATTGGCCATATGCCGATAGTTAAACCTGAACAACGAAAGCAGCCCATTTAGTATATCAACCCTCAAGGTAAACCATGGACACTTAGCAAAACAAAGCAAAGCTAAAAACAAAATCTTGATGTACCAAAAGCGAGAAGTGCAGACCAAAACAGCCCAGTTATTAGTGTGCATTGTATCAGATGAGTATGCTACAGAGAAGCTGAGAAATATTAACAATATAATCATCGCGAGCTTTGAAAGGCTTACTCCCATTTTCTCTTTTCTTCAGGTATAATAAAGTGTTCCACACTGCAAATTAATCACGCAAACTTAAAATCGCAAAACTACATGCACATTACCCAATCAAATTTGAATCGCATCAAAAAATACTTCACTTACAAGCAATTGATTCGGTCGGATCAAAGTGTCTGTGACGGTTGTTCAGGTGAACGGAGAACTACGTCGTTTCGGTGGTGGAGGACGCGGGATCGCGTTTTCTGGACGCTGACCTAGACCGTTGTTCAGGTGAACGGAGAACTACGTCGTTTTGTTGTGGAAGAAAGCGCAACAGTTTTCTGGACAAGAGAGTTATAGAAATAAAAATATCAAAAATGTTCAACCCAACACATCTTTGTTATATATTTTCATTTTGTAATAATAGAAAGCAGTGTAAATTAGACATATTGAATTTTTGCCCTTTCAAGTAAAATTAAATGTTTTAATAAAATCATGCGATATAATATATATAGATAGATATTATAATCGTTATTGAAGTTGAATATAACACATACATATGTACATCTATATTTTTAATTATTTAAAGGGTCATAAATTTAAAATTTAAATTAAGAAATTTAATTGAAAGTTAACGTGAAGGTACAAAGATAAAAATAAGTGTTCAGTTAGGATTAGGACAAGACATGTATTTTACTTTTGATAATGGGAATAACTTTTAAAACTATTGTCGTTTACAATAATAAACATTTTGAGTTAAATATTATGATAAATAAATATTCAAGAACATATAATATATTTTGGGTTTATCATAAATACTTATGTCGTAATACAAAGTTTTTTTTTTAATTATTGATAAATTATTTTCTAAAGAAAATATTGAAATTGTGATAAAATATACAAATTGAAAAATATAAGTAATTTAAAAAAATCAAATACAGAGATAAAGATAACAGGATAATGATTCTACGGAGTAATGATTTAAAATATAAGATTAAAATAACATGAGTTCTACGATAATAAAAATATATCTTCTAAAATACTCCCGTTTAAAATAATTTTTAAACGCACTTGTCCAAAACTAAGATTAATATTTATAATATAATAGTAGATTTTAAATCATCACCTATTTATAATTATTTGTTTGTTATTCCTTAGTCACTTAAAAAATAATAAAACAGGTTTTCTGAATCTGTGTAGTAAGTACTTGAGTAAGGAAGTGTAGTACTACGTCGGTGACAGGTCAGAACTGTGATTGTGCAAGAAAACATTAAACTTTGCGCTTTGTCATGACACAGGTTCTGCGTTTTTGGAGACCAAATAGTACTAGAGACAAAAACAAAGTACGTTTCAACTTCAATCTAGGACTAAATAATTTACAAGATTAATTCAATTTGGTCTCTGCACTAAATAAGAAATAAATTAAATCGAATTAAATGCAAGCCTGATCCTGTGTTATACAAAAATTTAGGATTTCTTTTTCCCTTTTGACCCTTGCGTTTTTTTATGTTCAAGTGGGAAAAAGCAAGGCACATTAACTGGTTTTCATACAAACGACCAATTTATGAAAGAGAAAGCCAAGCAGTGAACAGTGTTGTCTTCTCCGGTGAGTACTTTCCATGCAATGGCTTGATCATACGACACATGCCGCCCCATCGTCGACATGCAGATTCCAGCTGGCAGATATGCAAAACCCTGAAGGCAGAATACACAAAAGGACCAAAATTTAAGTCATTTTCTAAATGAAAAGTACAGTTGTAACTTGAAAATTTTGTGATGATCAACTTCACCTGCTCCATTAACTTGGCAAAGTCTGTACACAATGCCTTACGTCCAGACTCATCAAATATTTTATCCAATGTGATATCTTGTAAGGCCACTAGAGTTGTTTCCAACATGTCAAGGCCTGCTTGGTTTGCAAATATGAACACTGGTAATGACTGCAACATCAAATGGAGAAGAATCATGTTAATCTCACTTCACAAGAATTGAAGGATTTGTCATTATAAGAATATCCTTTTCCAACTTCCTTTATGGAAAACCAAAGGATCAGTAAGCACACAGTTTACCTTAAGTGAACAGCATAGAATAGCATCCTGATGATGCCACAGATGTTTCAGCATCATGTCACCAGCAAGAGAATCTGATCTCAGTAAATCAGACCTTAAATAGTAACTGATTTGCATAAACATAGGGAAAAACATGTATTAGACAACTATAATACTGGACTAAGTAACATGCTTGTACTATTTACGTCTGAAAACAAATATGAACTAGAATACTTGCCTATAACTTTGGCAGATCCAGTGAGCCAGCGTAACAGCCTCTGGAGAGCCAGGAGAAAGTTTTGCTCCAACAGCTGGGTTTATACCTGAGGGAGATATAGCCATGGCAACCCTCTGCACCGAGGAAATCACACTGCGGACATATTGTCGTGCCATGACTGCAACATTATCTTGCAAACTGCTGTCAAAAGGGAACTGGAAGGCAATAGTCAACACTGATCGAGTGTTCTGACTTGATGATGCATCTGCACCAGCAGTTGTTGCTGGTCCCACTTCAAAACCTGAAGTCAAATCCAAGGTCCGATTTGTGGCAACAATATCCTTCTTGTCACCCTACAACACAAGATATAGTTATGTTACAGAAGGGATACACATGGACAACAGCAATAGTAGATCCATTCTAACAACCACACAATACATTTCAAGTCAGTGTTTGAATACAAAATAGAAAGTGATATCACACGAAATTCAGTAATATGCACTTTTTTATGTTGTTATATGTGCTCACAGGAGCTTGAGTGTAGTAGAGAATATTACAAGCAAAATACACATAAAACTCAACTGGTTTCGAATCTAATGGAATAATGCGGAAGCCAGAAGGAACTAAAGGAGCATCATCAGGGAACATTTCATCAATTGGAGCAAATACGAGCTCAGAACAAGCCCCCACAGCATTCTCATCAATTCCACTACATATCTGCAAGAAGGACAACAGAAAATGCATCTTAGAATCTACCTGTATTAATTATATCATCCACGCATAGATAATTTAACTACACAGAAAAGAAACATAAATGAAAAGGATGAAAAGGATGCTAAGAATGCAGGCAGACGCATATAATTACAAAGCAAAGATTTCAAGAAACTTTAAAACTAAAATGAAGTTATAATGTGAAAATCTTAATCTAATAGAGAACTTTTTGTATTATTCATAGAAGTTTTGCAAGATATGCTAACTGTCATTGCATCTTTAATACGAAATAGCAATTTTGCACCAAAGATGACAGATTGACAATTTATCTTTCTCAGCTTATGCAAAAATAAATAAATAAATCCAGATATACAGATAATGTTCACCATTTTAATGAAGGTCGAGGCATCACCTGTAAGAGATGAATATCCCTAGAAACAAAAGCATCTTCTTGAGCAAGAGAATGGCCTTCGAGCCTAATAACTTCAAGCATCTGTAGTAAACAACTATATCAGGAAAGCTGTTTACGAGTACAAATGTCCATAAAAATGAAACTGAAATTCTTATTTGTGAAACAAATCCCCCAAAGCAAACATACATCCTCAGTCCACTTTATAAGGGAATACAAACCTACCTCTTCATGTTCAATTGTATGACCAAGAGGCATTATTATTTGACTGCCAGTGAATCTTGTAGGCCTCATCCCTGGATAGGCATAGGTTCCAGCTTTCAGTGATGCAGCAGAATAAGCATCAACATTGAAATCAGCCCACTCTGAGCGGTGCTCCCTCAGAAAACGAACCAAAACTGCAGGGGGGACATTCTGCACATAATTTTCAACCATAACTTGTCACATTACATTAACAGTGGGTAAATCATAACCATCTATAGTTTTAAATTAAAGAATCAATTATCCCTTTAAAGCTAGAATCAAGTTCCATATTTCAAAACGGCAAAAATTGTTTAGGGGGATCAAATTTATCAATGGCCAATTTTACTCGTTAACAATACCATGTGAGGCAAAAAATGCTACAAAAAAGAAAAACACCATCTATTTAGCAGTTACAAATGTATTTCCGTGATCTGTCCACATTCAATTCAAGGAAAACTAGCACTTAAAAATATCATGACATTGGGTTCTCAAGACTCACTTGAAGCAACATAGAAGCTTTTGCACAGAGAATTCCTCCAAGGAATGTAAGGGAACTTGCTGGATTAGAAGTTCCACTCAAATTCTTGGTTGAATTAACTGCAATGATTACATCCTCAGCACCGTCACAGTTCAATACAGACCATCCATCATCATTGAATCCATTCACAGCATCATTAAAGCCTCTGCAAGTCAAATGCATTAATTTTCACATAAGACCCAATGAATCAGAGACTATGCCACAAAAATCAGTATTCTAGAACTGCTGCCTGAATTAGGCTTCAACAAGACATTATTTCATGTGGCTACCTGCTCAATCTCTGGCTGAAAGTTCGTAGAACAGCAGGCTGCCTACCCAACCCATAAACCACTTCACCACTTGTTTCCTGAGCTATTTGCCTGATATAGCGAAGTGCCTATGACAAAAGCCATCAAATTAACACCTATCTTTTAAAGAAAGGAACAGAACATGTGAAACACATAAAGTGGGCACAGGTCTAGAAAAATACTTAAGTATTTGTGGAACTTCAAATGAAGAATGAAAAGACAGAAGGGAGAGATGTGCATATCTAATTAAAATATTTTAGTGTCAGCACCCGGAACCTCATTGGCAATTTCTAGAGGAAGAATCAGCTAGACAATCTAACACAGTTGGGTCAGACACTCATTACTAAAACAGTAAATGGCACAGTACTCAATAAGTAGCTCAAGATTGTGGTTAAGCTTACACATTGTTCACAATAACATCACTGTTCCATAGAAATTGGGATGTAAATTCCTATATTACACATTAACAACAATGAACTTACCGCAATTGTCATTTTATGAGCCACCACCTTTGATGATTCATAAAGTGGCCGTAACACTTCTGGGACACTCCATGCCTAAGACAACGATAACCAATTTAATGTGGATAAGAAAAGAAAATAAAATGCATTAGCTCAGTGTTAAGAAGCAAAACCTCAAGATTTAGGTGGTCTACAATGTGAATGATTGATCCTCCACCCTCGCATGGTCGAATCAAGTAGCCACTAGGGAGTGTTTCAGCCCTTACAAACTGAGCAGCAGCAGCTGGATTAGGGCCCGAGCCAGAACCAGACAGGGACCTTTCACAAACCTTCAAAAGGAGAATAAGAAGGCACATAAGTCCAAAGTAATACTAAATTTTCTACCTTCAAAGAAGAGTTACATCCAACAACATATAATGCCTCAAACACAAAACATACTCACCACAAGACTGCCATTTTCCAAACTTGTGGTATATCTCAGAGTCCAGAAATCCCGGGCAGGAGCCAGTGTTGTCGGGGCATATGTCTGTAGCAATTTTGAAGTATAGTCACAGAAATTAAAAAAACAAAAAATGACAAAGAAATCTTAAATTTGAGGCTCACCTGTGTGTAGACAAGTTCAATGGTTCCTCCACTTCCGGCAGGAAACATAGTAAAAACTTCTAGGCTCCGACAGTCCCGGAACCAAGATGGACGATCTTTAAGGATCTCTGCAATCTATTGAAAATTGACCATTCGAAATTCAATCCCAAACCGTTTGCAGATATTGACTGGCCTACCAAGACCAAAAATCCAAACCATATATTAACATGTCGAATTTACCTTTGTAGGTTCTAAACTAACAAGACCACAGGCTCGAGCTGCCACTCCACTGCAACTTTGTGAAATCGCAAAGATCCCAACCGAATCCGGACCAGGCTGGCAAAAAGAACTTTTTTAGATGCAGAGGTAATTGCAGAGTTTAGTAAACTCAAATCAGTATGGTATCACAACATCTATCCTATAGATGCCAAAGGTCACTAATTTATTAACTGATTTATTGCAAGGAACAGAAAAAATAAACCTTCATCCCAGGCATCTGGACCCAATCTACAGCAGTTCCCGTAGCCTTTGAAAGGAACTCTGTCAAGGTTTCCTCTGCAATTGATAGGAGTCTGCAAGGATCACAATAGATAAACCAATTGAGTAAAGCTTCATCACACAAAAGCATAAACATCACTTCATGAAGCTCAAATTACCCAGCAGGGTTATTAGCATCTCTCATGGTATGCTGAGGAGTTGTAACCACCGAATCACAACTAGCATCAGTAGTTGCTGCTGACGTCTGCAGGGATAGGAATGGCATGAATAACAGCTAAAACAACCAGAACAAGTAGTACATACAGTAAAGCAACAACAGCCACTAACATCAACTCAAGAGCAGCATGCAAGAAAACCAAAAACAGATCGGTTCCTCTCTCAACTTCTCCACATTTAACTACATTCTTTTCACCAAATTTTCTGCTCAAGACCCCAAAAGGTGAAGAATTGACAATCAGACAGAAGACACAGACTTACAGTATGTAACTGCTGCCTCATATACCCATTCTCGCACACCAGCTGTGACACCTGCTTCTGCAACCGATCATTCTCCTCCATCAACAACTTGTTCATTGCAGTGAGCTTGCGGTTCACAGTCTGAAGCCGAGAAGCCTCTTTTCTCTGCTTCTCCCTACACCTGCACACCATCCAAACCCACATCTAAGACCCCCTTTCAAAACTATGAAGAGATGACTTAAAGAAGAGCTGATTTGGCATACCTTCGGTTCTGGAACCAAACCTTGATTTGCTTAGGCTCGATGTTGGAGAGAATGGGGCACTCTCTGATCAATTGTTGTCTCCTAAGAGAACTAGGCTTAGGGCACTCCGCATAGACCCTTTCAAGAGCCTCGACCTGCTCAGCAGTGTACCTCACATACTTGCCAGCATCCAGGTGCTTGTCAATGCTCCCACTGCTGCTACTCTCCCTGTGTTGAGCCACAGCCATAGCCATGTTTCCTTCTTCCCACACCACACACTCACTCACTTTCAACAATAAGGAGAAAATGAAAATGAAAAGGAAAAGGGGAGGGTGGCTGATGTTGGTACTAGTAAAGGCGGTAACTTGGCATAAGAAAACTCAAACCCGGGTAACGTTAAAGGGGAAAGAAACGAATAGAGACAAGGAAAGAGTGCGTAATTTTGTGCAACCACCGTAATTGGTTCCTTCCACTCTCTCAAGTTCCGCTACCGTGGAACCAGCTCAGACAATAAAAAATAAAAGCGAAGAGAGAGAGACATAGAGAGAGAAAGAAAGAAACTCTCTTTCATTGAAATTGCAGCGAATGGCTCCAAATTGTTAACAGGAAACGCTCGTTTATTTTACCAGCTAAGATAGACCCAAACCCCGCACACCCCACTCACTGTCCCTCTCTTTCTTTCTTTTTTTTCACTTGCAACTCGAAACCGAAAGGTTTAATTTTGAAGGAACCCCACTTGTCGTGAGTTAAGCTCAAAATGCGGGGTTTTATTGTTTGGTTGAAAGGTGAGAAGAATCCGGAAGAAAAGAGGGGAAAAATAGAAGGGGGTTTGAAAAGAAAGAGAAAGAGTGAAGGGGGCTTGAGGTAGAAGGAAGGAATAGGAATAGAAATAGATAGATAGGGAGGGTTAAAGTGCGGAGGGTAAAGAAACCCTAAGAAGCATAAACATGTTGGTGTTGGAGAAGGGTGAGTGAGTGAAGGAATAAAGTGAGTGAGAAGAGAGAAGAGAGAGTTGGGGTGTGAGGAGAGAACAGAAGAGCACGAAGATCGAGAAACATGGGAGGGTATGTTCCTGTTTTTTTTTTTTTTTTATAATTTTCGGCGCATTTACGTGGTTGTCCCTGTTGGTGTTGTTGCTGTGATGTGACAGGTAGGACCCACAGTGCAGTGAGTCCTCACCAACTCTTTTCTCAGTGTCAATTCCGGACCGGAGTTCAATATCCATGGGACATGGATTCGGATTGGGATTGGATCCCCTCACAATTATTACATTATTAACAATTTTTTTTTTTTGTTTATTTTAGGCTTTGTAATAAATTTATAAGTTATTTTTAATTGTACCTTTTCTATAACCTTTACTGTTATAATAGTAATAATAATAATAATAATAAAATTTATAAATTTAAATATAACAAAAAAATTACTTTATTTATGTTTCTATTTCTGACGAAAATTATTTAAATATTAACTACTGAAACAAAATTAAAAAGGGTATAGTAAATAACTTATTAAAAGTATAATAAAAAAATAAACGAATATTAAAAAGTAGAGAACATCTATCCTTTCTTGACTTTGTGTTTGGTAGTACTAAATTAGGAAAGATGAAACTAATGATACAAATGAATTAAAAGGTTTTTGTTATTTGAATGAATTGACAAATAAGAAAATAATATAATATGTGTTAATTTTATCTAATGATATCATTTTCTTTCTTGTGAATTTAGGTAGAAATTGTTATAGTGTTTGTTTTGTATTTTAAAACTTAAATAAAAATTACATAACTCAATAAGGATGATGAGTAAAAGATTAATTTATGAAGATATTTTGTTTTTTGTTTTACAATTTTTTATTTTCATTGTTCTTTTTTCTCATTCAAATAATCCTTTTTATTGGATGTGTGTTTATTGTTATTTTGTGTTCGTATTCAACTATTATTAATAATAGACCTCGTATTAAGATGTATATTTATTGTTTGTCTCCACTAATTCAGACCAATACATATAAAAATTTGCATGAGTCAATGAATTCCTTTATTATCATAGTTATAAATATTTAATTAGAAAGTTCCATAAACTCGTATAAGTTGTCCATCTTGTCATCACATGCTAACTTATGTGTTTCACATGAATTGTTCAATTAGACTTCTCGATTTATTTGAATAAATGAAAAGAACACTAAAAAAACAAAGAACAAAATAAAAAATAAGAAAGTATCTCCACAAGTTAACCTTTTACCCCTGGATTATTTTAACAATCCTTATTTGGATTATAACAATTTTATTTAATTTTTAAAATTTAAAATAAATACTATAACAAATTCTATCCAAAATCATATTTCTCAAGCAAGAAAATTATTTTGATAAACCCTATTAATAAACAAATAATTAATTGTTTTAAATATATTTATAATTTTTTTCAAAAGATACTTTCATTCTTTATTTATTTTTAAAACCATATTTTTTAACCTAAATAAACTCCATCTTACATTTATAAAAAATGTTAATTTAAATTGTTTTTGATAACGATTTCTAGTTAGATTTTGTATGAATTGAAAAGCTTGTTTAAATATATATATATATATATATATATATATATATATATATATATGTATATTTACGAGTTTGTACCATTTATATATATGACTTTTTATAGTTATTCGTCTTTTACTATTCCTTAATAGGAAAAAAAATGGGTGGTAGGAGGAGTAAGTCACACACTACTCTATTTCATATTGTATCGTTTTTCTTTTTGTAACATTAATTATTAAAATTGATTGAAAATAAATAGTTAAATATTATAATATTAAAAATAGAAAATAAAATAAGACTATCATTATCAATTTCTTGAAGTATAATATTGAATTATTAAATAATAAGAAATAAAAAATAAATTAAATATATAAATGATTTGTCTTATTTTTAAAAAATATAAGGAAAAAATTAATTAATATTTTGAAAAATAATTATGTAAAACAAAAAAATAGTAGTTAACATTTAAACGTTGTTTCAAGTAGGGTCTGAAAAAACATTAAAAACTATTAAAAAACTTGTTTGCTAAATATCATTAATTTGAATAAGCAATATTTTTCCGCTAATAAAAATAAATTACAAAGTAGCGGGAAGTATTGTGAAATGTAACCACGAATACATAGGTCGGTTATTACAAAAAAATAAAATAAAATTATACATGTTAAAAACTTCAGTATCAAGTCACAATAATAATATATAAAGCAACGTGTGAATGAATAATCGAATTTAGCTCAGGTATATTAATAATATTAAAATTTTATATTATTAATATAAAAGCTCAGGTATATGAAGTCACAATAATTATATACTATTCTGTTCATTAAAAGTATTATCTTTATTAATAACTGTTTAAAATTTACGGTATATAAAGTGATTTCTATTTTTTAAAATAAATATTTATATACTGGAAACTTAATTATTCAACAAGATTATTGACCCCAAAAACTGTGTTCATCAATTTTATTTATATTGTGGGAAAAATTGGCAGTGGTGTATAAAACCAGAATTAATGTTAATTTTTTTGAAGTACTGAATATTTTTTGGGGTAATAGATTAAATTCATTTTTAATGCTTTAAAGTAACTTCTTCAGTGTATTCATTAATGTTTAATAATTTGTTATTACATTCTTAGTCTAATTCAAGGCATTACAATTTACTTCTAGTTTCTTTTTTATTGGATTTAAAAAAATTATTTAAATGTCGTTTTGGATATTGATAATATTAAATATCATTTTCAAGTATATACACACACATATAATTATTATGATGTACAATAAAATGAAAAAATATATATAATTATTTTATCAGGACAACAACTTTGTTACATTTTTCCTACAATTGAATCTTGAACCACGCATAAAAAAAAATGGAGTGTCATCATCTAGCCAGTTTATTTCAACATAGCCAACTTGTATATGATTAAACGAGATTTTAAAATTAATCTAGGAATGAATGAGGATTCAGCATAATTTTATATCTTCACAGTTTTTTTTTAATTAAGATAAGCGATTTTAGATTATCTCAGTTCTTTTTAATTAAGATGTGTGGTTTTAGATTAAACGGTGAAAGAATATATTTTCTAAGAAATATTTATAAATAGATTCAAAACATTTTTTTTATTTTAAAATTTTATTTTTCTAAAATTTTAAATCTTTTATATTTTTAAGATTCGAAGTTGATCTTATTTTTTTTTATGATTTCATTCAATATTTAAGCAGAGAATGAATAGTAAATTAAAAAATTTTTATCATGATTTTAATTTAGGTAAGTTGTAATTTTCTATAACTGTTATCATTTTTTAAAGTTTTCAAGAGTTATATATATTTTATTCAATCAACTCATAAGTTTATTAACTTTATGGTAACGCGAACAAATAGAGATGTTGTTGTATAAATTGAAATTTTAAAGAATTATTTTCTTAGATTGGAATTTTTTAGATACTGGAAGTGCTTTTCTTGAAAAAAAAATATCTTCATTAACTATATTCGTATAATTGTTTTGATGCACATATTTATGTATATTGAGTTTCGAAAATTTTGATCAATAATATCGTAAATTTATAATATTCCTATTTAAGTGATAATATATATTCTTTTAATCTTATTTTTACTTAAAAGTTTAAATATTGAAATAATCATAATTTAGTTAGAATAGTTGTTTTGAAATATGAACGATTTTTTTTTTCATGATTAAAGTATCATAGAGATAATCAAATTATAAAATCAAGTTATATAATAATTGTGTATTTGTTGGTGTTTTTATGGCATTTTAAAATCAGGTTGGTAGTTTGAACAATGTTCAAGCGGACTCTTTCAAGTAATAATGCTCTCGTACTCAAAACATGATATAAGGTTTGACCGAAAGATGTGTTAAAACAATTCACTATCTTCTATAATTCTTATTGTCCAAGCGTTAAAGAACTCTCTAAACTGGCTCTCTCAAGTAATAATGATCATATTCAAAACATGACATAAGGTTTGAACGAAAAAGATGTTAAAACAATTTATTATCTTCTATAATTCTTATTTTCTAAGCGTTAAAGTAATATCTAAACGGACTCTTTCAAGTAATAATGTTCGCACTCAAAACATGACAAGGTTTGAACGAAAAAGATGTTAAAACAATTCATTATCTTTTGTAATTCTTATTGGCCCAAGCGTTAAAGTAATCTCTAAACAGACTCTCTCAATTAATAATGCTCACACTCAAAACATGACATAAAGTTTGAATGAAAGAGATGTTAAAACAATTCATTATTTTCTATAATTTTTATTGCTGATGCGTTAAAGTAATCTCTAAAGCAATGAAACTTAGGAAATTGTGATTAATTATAGGGCTTGACAGGATAATTCATGTCACTCAAGTGATTGTATAACGCTTGAATAAGAAAGATATAATGTTGACTATATCTATGTGTATCCAATGTGAGTTATTAAACACTTTAAGATTGGTTTTAACGCTTAAATAAAAAAGACATCTTACTAATGCTTCTTTATCTTATGAAACTGTTGTCAGTCAAACATTACAAAGTATTAATCAAACAATGATTCACAAGTTGAGCAAGGTCTGAAGATAAGTTACTAAAGTGACGTATCTTTGTTAACAATTATGTGTTTTAATTGCAACATGTGTTTTATAAATTAAACATGCATGTATGAACTGAAAATGTGATACTCTAATTTTATTGATAATGTAAATAACATAAATTAAAATATTAGGTGGTGGAAATAAAATAATATTTTTGCGCTAAACCTTATGGACTAAGTCTAAGGAATATTATGTCAGTGTTTATGCATGTTGAGTTCTAAGAATCCTGATCAATAGTTTCATGAATTTGTAATATTCATACTGAAGTGAGAATATTTATTTCTGTAATGTTAAGCGTTAAAGTAAACACACTTCAGTGATGAAAACTTAGAAATTGTGATTTGTGATTAATTATGAAAATAGTGAATTGATATATAGTAACTTATGTCATTCAAATAATTGTATAACGCGTGAGTGAGAGAGGGATAATGTTGACGATATCTTTATCTATCCACCTAGAGAGTTAAGTACTTAAACATTCACTCAAATAAGAAAGATATCTAACTAATGTTTTATCATTTGAAACTATTACTGTTGTCATTCTAGTATTATACAATATTACTCAAACAATGATTCACAACTTAAGTAAAATTTATCTAGTGAAGACAAGTCACTAAGCGACATAATTTTAATAACAATTACATGTTTTTAAGTGTAATGTGTGTTTAATACAAATATATGAATTTCAAAGATAAAACTATAATTTTTGTAATAATACAAATTAAAATGTTAAAGTATGTATGAATTCCAAATACAATATTATAAATTTTGTAACAACACAAATTAAGTGATAAAAATAAAGAATATTCTTGTACTACTGTCTATGAAACAAGTATAAGGAATAATGTATCCATGTTGAATTAGTAATAAATTAATAATTAGATTTTAGTGAAAGATATTAAATATAAGTACGAAAAAGACATATAATGATATAAATGACACTTAGGTAATAAAAGATCAAATATAAATATAATATTTTATAATCTTAAATTGTGAATTATATAAAAGATAAAATCGAGTACTTTTCTAATATTATATTGTATATTATAAGTAATTTGATTTGTATAATTCTTTAAATTGAAACTCTAGGATGATGTGAATAATATATACAAAAATAACTTATATTACATATCAGACGAGATATGATCACCAAAAATTACCATATCATTGAATTATGTCATTGCTGTAATAATACTTAATACAATAACTATATAGAAAAAATACATCCACACAAAGTTAAAATTATTATCCATTTCCTATATAAGTTTTAAAACATTTTATGTATATCTCGGAATCTTAAATCTGTCTCTCTCTCTCTTTCTCTCTCTCTATATATAATTTTAGTATAATAAGAAAAAAATTACAATTTTAATAAAAAAAACTTAATTCTTTTAGTTTTGTTTAAATTTTGTTAAGGTACTAAAAAATCGGTAATCTACTAAAGTAAACTTGAATGGGTTCTTTTAATCTTTATTTCTTACTTTTTAAATTTAATTTAAAATCTATCTTTAGTAATTATTTTAAAGTTAATTATATATTAATTTTTTCTTTAATAAATACATGTGACCATTACTCAGAACCAAACATCTTCAATTACATTGATTATTAATAAAATTCAAACAAAATTTATATTATTAAAATTATTGTACTTAAATTTTTCTTTTTCATTATATTAAAATATTTTTTTTATTATATTGAACTCACTATGTATCTTAAATGAAAAAAAAAATAAAATCAACTAGATTATTCATTTTTCCCTATGAACTACTTGTGTCCAATGTAAATCTTTTACACATAGAACTTTAAAAGAGATTATGTTTTTCTAAATAAACAATTTTTACACCAAATTAATGAAATGATTTAATTTACTATTTTTTAATGCAATTTTAAGTAAGTTACACATTATGTATTTTCTAGTTTTCATATATTTAAATACATATGTGCTATTACATTTTCTTTCTTTATTATTATAATTCGTTTTTCTCTTTCCATATTAGTTAAATTGAAAATATAACCGTAGAAAATGTTATTTTACAATTTTAAAAATGACATAAAAAAAATTCTGCTCAGAAATCAACCATTAAAAAGAAACAAAGAGAGTATTTCTTAATGAACAAGGAATTAGTTAATGTAAATTTATCCTCATTACAATGCAATTTTGGACTTTGCAGTCAATTCAATCACCAAAGCTATTTTTACTCTTTACCTTGAATGAAAACGAAGAATAGAAAGTTATTAAGAGTTAATGGAAATGGCAGTGTGGAGATTCTTCAGCTAAGGCAAGGACAAACTCATAATACAAAATATGAGGGACCATCCTTCCACTTCCAACAATACCATACAATAATAACACACCCTAAACTTTTACAAACTTTTTTTATTTATCTTTCAACTATTATTATTTTATAAATTTTTCCCACACGTTCTCATTTTTTTTTTTATTGTACCAATATGTTAAATGTATATAAAACATGGACGTATTATTGAATAAAATCGTTTCATCACAATATTGTTTTATTATTACTAGATAATAAAATGTGTAAGAATTGAAAAATTACAAAAAAAAGAATTGTAAAAAATAAAAAAATGTGAACGAAATTTATTATTCCGTCAGGAGTATTTTATTTTTGTCTTTACTTTTTAAATGAAGTTGGGCACAGTACTAAAAAAACTTCCGGCGCGGCGCCGACCACACCACCGGCGCACGTTAGTTGCGACCGGTTTATCTTTATTTTTTAAAATAAAATAAAAAAACAGATTGATATTTCCACCAATAAAAGTAGGTGGGTATGTTAGGCATTATTATATGTAAAAAGGAAATAGAAAAACAATTTATGACGTGTCACTTATATGTTGTGTGTGCTTTTGGCATGCGCGAAAAGTAGTGTCACGTGCTTCCCATAAATTCAACACTCAGATACATCATATACTATAAATTTATTATTCATATATAAATATATAAATAGGTATTGTAGATTAACACTAGTTACTCTTTGTTGTTTCCTCATTATACTCAATAATTAATCCAACTTTTCTATTATTGCATCACAAGCAACAGCGAAGATAACATAATTTTTTTGCTTTTTAACACTTGAGGTCGAAATTAATCTTTTGGACACCATTATTTTTATATTTGGGCAAGTCTGATTAAATATTAGGATTGTAGAATTATTTTATTTACACAATAAACTTGGAATTATGAGTGTGTTATAATAAAAGTGAAGAAGTCAAAGGTGAAAATGGTGGGTGGTGGTGAGTGAATTGACAGCATATAGAGAAGAGTTAGAAGAGAACAAAAATGGAGGCCAAAGGGGGTTTGAAAATGCAGAAAATGACAGAAAGAGGGAAATTTGGACATATGAAGATAGTTAAAAAGAGAAAAATAAAAAATGTGAACAGTGAAGATCTTTGTTTGGAATGAACATCCTAGTTTGAAAAAAGAGAAGATTTTGCAATGTGCAGCATAAGACTTTGCCTTAATTCCATTGGAAGCATGCGAATGGGAAAAGGCCATGTGGAAGAAAATAGGAAGCAAAAGTGAGAAGAAATTGACTTCCAACAAGAGGAAAAAAGCCCTTCATGCTTCCATGGTGTTGTCGGCATTATTTGGGAGCAATCAGTTCATATCAGACAACACTCACTCACTCACTCTCTCACAATTTTCCTGTGTGAAAGTGAAAATTGAAAAACAATGCTTTGTGGCTCATGACATGATGTGCATGTCTCATGCCCTCACCACTATTCAACCATTATCACCCTTTTATTCTCCAACCACAATTCCCATTTAATCACATTGATCCTCTTTCTAATTTGATTTTCCACACCAATAATTGTGACATGAGATACAAAAATTTTGAAAAAAATGAAGGGATTTGTTGTTTTGTGAAGTTAGAGTTAGAGGAGAAAGGTGACATGAGAATAAAAATTAGTTTACCCTAAAAATGTAGTACAATGAATGGTGTATGATGAGATATGAGAAAGTCAAATGGGAATATTTTCTTTTCTAAACTTTACAATGATGGGATTAACATCCTTCCACTTTGTCTCCCTCTCCTTCTGTGATTGTTCCATCTTTTGTGTTTTCTTTATGATTTAATTCATCTTCTCCTTCTTTTCCTTCTTCTTCCCATCTCCTTTTTCCTTCACTCATTGCTTTTCTTTTCTCATACCAAAGGAATAATAATAATATAACACAACACCACTCTCTCTCTATCTCTCTCTTCAAACACCCCTTTTGGGCCCCATTGGGTCCAATCAAGTGGGCCCTCCTGTCTGGGCCGCCTCCATACACCCCCCTCATTCCATTTTCCTTTTATAAAAAATGGTTTGTTGCGTAAATCAATAGAATGCTGAGGTGGCCTTGCTTTGAGGGGTTGGTGTCGTTGAAGTGGAGACTTGGTCCCACACAAGTCAGCCACTTTGACACACTCAAAATCTCTCTCTCTCTCCCTCTCACTGACCTTTGCTTGAGTGCCACACTTATTATTGTCATTTTCGTACCCTCTCTCTCTCTCTCATTGTTTCTCACATCATTTCACCCTCCCATGCTCTGTTCCTTTCACCATAAAGCTTTAACCCACATTTGGATAAAGATGCCATTGCAGGGTCTTGGTGGTTAAGGGTGTTGCCTAAGCAAAACTATGTACTTGGTTTCAATCCACTCTCCCCATGTCAACAACTACACTCCTTCATGTCCCATTTTCTTATCACTTACCACATATTATTATTACATGTCATGTCCTAACCAATCTTCATCTAAGTATTAGTTAACATATAAATATTTCTTAGGAACCAAAGTTTTTCATACAACACCCATTTCTAAAATAAACTATGACATGTTAAATCTTATTTTTATAATGTATAAAATTTTCAATATAATGTACTAAGAATAACTTTTAAAAGTGATTTCTTTATTAATTCACGGTGTATAATATAATACAATACTTATACGGATAAAGACATAATATAAATAAAGATGTACATAAATACATACAATTTCCAAAATAAAGGATGCATGATATAGATCTATATATTACATTCCTATGAATTATATAAATTAACACAATCAAGATTTATGTATTAAAAAATTATCTATAGACAAGGTTAGTAAAAAGTATAACAAAAAATACATTTAATTCATCTATTTAAATTCCAAAAGGCGAAAAAAAACATATATAATTTAAATATTATTAATTATATATATGATTTGTTTTTTTATCTCTATAACAAATTTATGAGTTTTTAAAAAATTATTGTATTATTTCTTTTAAAATTGTGTTAAAACTATGTTAGAATTATCATATATCCAAAAAATATCTTTTAAATTAATATTTCACCAATATGTGTTATACGAGTGTCATATATATGTTAGTGTCTGATATGGACACGAGACACACCACTTAAACTAGCGTGTTCGAGTTTCGTATCGTTAAAACCATCAACTATAATTGATTTATTTTTTCTTTTGAAAAAATAATTAAAATTGGCTACATTACCTTACCAAAACCATACAAAGATTTTTGAACTAGAAGACAAGAAATTAATTGACATTGCATAACTACCTGATCTGTGCTCCTAACCTTCCATAAAGAGCAGTATAATTAGGCCAAGGTTAAAGGAAGAAGGGACCCATCAGCCACTTGAAGAGAATGTGATCACTGACCACTAGTGTTCGCAAGAAACAAAACCTCAACAACATTGGAGTAGCACAGAGGTTAGCTATTTTATATGGTGAAAAACTTTGTTTTTTTTTCAATGGCCAACATAGTATCTTTTGAAAACTAATGAACTAAAGTGCATCTTCTTATATTAATATATATCATTGACTTTCCCTCGTTTAATTCAAATCAAGGCCAAATTGTTGTTATCATGAAAAATAATACTACATGGCACAACTTTTTATTGCAGTAAAATCGATATAGAATATTGTTTTTAACTGATAAAATGTACACAGTGTGGTAAGGACTGTGTTTGTTTGTCCTTTTATCTTTTCTGCACTCTTAACATTTGAAAACTTGTTGGTATATATACTCTAATGTGGCACCGTATTGAATTTTGTTGTTCTTAAGTAGTAATGTCCCACCAATAAAAGGTTACCATTCAAGGTCCAAACAAACTGGCATGAATTAAATTTCAAGAATCGTATCTGTGATATGAGATGCTCATGGACTATGCGAGGGTCCCGTCCACAGTTTTACCTATACTTTGTCCTCACTTGTTATGATGGAGAATTTTCAAATATTTTACCATGTAATAAAATCCTTTCTCATCACTCTTTCATATAGTGATTTCTTTTTTCCTATAAAGTAAGACATAAATGTTGCCTCCATATGCAAGTATAATAATCTCTATATCTTGTAGTGACTTGCCATCATTTTCTATGAACTTGTTAAATATGCAAAGTGGGATAACGTCGTACAAGCCACTTAACGACCTTAACTTCTTTTTCCCAATGGAAAGCAATCAACTTGGAGAAAGAAAATTCCCTCTACTATAGTTTTGAGAGGAAGCATTATTGTGTGTCAATTATAAGAGCCAACAAAGTGGAAAAACCCAAAACCATGGAAATAACTTGTGACAAAGGTTAGTTAACACAACATTGTGTTGCTTATAGGCAACAAGTGAATTGGCTTTGATGTGTCTGCATCAAGTTTTGATCCCTGTTGGCTTTATATTATTCTCAAGTACCCCACATCAAGAGAGTCCAAAGATAAAGAATGTAAGGTAGTATCTATAGGGAATAAATTAGTTCTAATTTGGTAGATAAGATCATAGGAAGCAAACAATGGAATATGATAATATGATGCAGAATAATAAGTGTATGATTGATTAGAAACACATTTCACAGGGAGAGATAAAAAATAAGACAAGGCTGAAAGGCAATAAATGAATGGGAATAAGCAGTTATACGTTTTGGGAATCTCTGAACTCAATTATGGCACATAGTTTCAGTTTGTGATTGTAATGTTTTTAGAAAAGAGGAGCTGTCTCAAAATAATTATTGAATTGGGAAGAATCATGGTCAGCTTAAAATTCTGTCCAATTCAAACAAGCATTAAACAGACACCAACTACCACCCCATGAGTCCTTCTGCACTTCCATTAAAGACTGGGGCACAGAAAGGTTACAGATGATTAGTGTAAGGTTCTGCTGGGTTAATTATGGAAGCTTGAGTTAACCCTTCTTCTCTTGTCAACATTCTCAGATTTGCATTATTTGCAAAGTGAAATTTATGTCCCTTTGAACACTGCTTCATCATCAGCCACACCATGAAAATGACTTCACATCTGGCTTAATGTGATTTCACATTTCAACCACTCTCAAGAGTGAGTGTTTTCAACCCTCTGAGAACAACGTGGCAAAGACCAATCACACGAGAAAAAATAATGGCAGTGAAATTTTCTAGGCAGAAGGCAGGGTGGATCAGTGCCAGAAAGGTTTGTGGACGGAGAATATATAAACATTTATACAAACACTTTATATGCAATTGTTGAAGAGATTAGTAAAAAGTACTATATGCTAATTTTAACATATTCCTTACAAAGAGATGAAGTGAAAATTTGTAAGTGTTTTTTGTATAGAGAAATATGATATTTAAAGTGATTAATGCAAGCTAGCCATAGTTTTTGATAAAAAAAACTGTTTATTAATTCACAAATAAATGCATTCATTAAAAGAACCTCATTAATAATAATGATAATATCTTAAAATAAATCGTTACACCATTCAAGAATTATTAATTAAATAACCTTTTCTCAAAATTCATAGATTGAAATTTCTTCTGGATAAATTATATTTACAAAATTTTACATTCTATTTTAAAATATTAGTCTTATAATAATTTTAAATTACATGGAAATAATTTCTTTATTTATTTAATAATAATAAGAATAAAAAATTATTTCAACCTAAACAAACCTACCTCAAAGACTCGAACTATTAGGTTTTGAATTGAACTATACCGGTGAAGTTGATGTGAACACCATATATATATATA
>Ga0099824_1002331_pt1 | contig 27727 bp, 17 predicted proteins | sample SiratrowhiteBW_FD_76837 | JGI IMG/M metagenome (GOLD analysis project Ga0099824, IMG submission 76837) | Root nodule microbial communities of legume samples collected from California, USA - Siratro white BW | ecosystem: Host-associated > Plants > Roots > Nodule | place: USA: California...
AAAAAAAAAAAAAAAAAAAAAAAAAACATAAAAAAAAAAAAAAAAAAAAAAAAAAAAAAAAAAAATGTAGAGACGATTCAGAAGTTTAAAAAAAAAAGAGAAAAAAAAATAATTTATAATATGAAAAAGTAAACATTAAATATTCAAAGAGTTTATCTAGTCTATGTAGGCTCTTTAGTTAGTTATAACATGAGCCAAATTATGGGTTGTAATTAGATCATAAGCTCATCAACTGTAAAAGTTCAAATTAAAATTAAAATAGTAAAAGTAAAATTTATGAGTTTCTGTTGAAAAATAGAAAAAAATCTACCTCAAATTTCAAAAAATCATGAAAAATAGTAAAAGACTCCAAAACTGACAAATCATATATCTATTTTGAAGCTCTATAAATGTAAAATCCAATGCTACTGAAATAAAAATAATAATAATAATGCTTCATGAAAAAATATGACTGGATGAAAAAAACAAATGTTAAGTTAATTCAAAATACAAAATTAAAGTAATTATATACATTAAGCTTAATTTATTACTATTTAAAAAATTTATTTAAAATTTACAAATAAAGCAAATGAAAAATGTTTTTTTGTGTGTAAAAGTGTATTAATTACTATATGCTTATCAAATAAACTAATTATAGATTGGATTGCATGTAAGATTCTAGTGAAGTTAAAATATCTTTTGATAAAGAATTCAAAACTATCCTTGAGATTTATATTTAAAGGATTTGAATTCTAATTACGTATTTAAATAATAGAATTATTTGTTAATCATGTATCTATGATTATAAAAATTGGCACTCACTTTCTTACTCTCAAAGTTGCATGTTCTTTTCAAATTTATTTGCTTATGTATAGTTAAATATCATTGGTTAATATATTTTTATTTAAGAAAAAAATCATTGTTGTACGAATTCCAAAAACTATTTCATCTTGAGAAAGTGTGAGAAATTTGATTGATTATCTTACTAAATTTTTAGAGGTGAAGGATGAATTTCAATTTCTAACCATAAATTTCTCAAATTTGTTGTACGAATTTAAAAATCGTTTTTATACATGTTATATTTTATGATTGTTATTATTATTTCTACACTTTTAATTCCAGTTCATCCAAAGTTTGGACAATTTAATGTTCAATTAATTATTGTAAGATGTTGAACGCGAACCATACACTCTTTCACTTTGAACCACATTCAGAATATGGTCACAAACAACGAACATAATACATGTGAAGAAGAAAGCAACTTTCATGGATTTGCACCAATTCCACTGAAACATGCCTAGCCAATAAACATGTCAGAATGTGACGACAAATTATTCACGCAAATAAGAAACAAAAATATTGTTTTGTATATTTAGCCTATTACTCGTAATGTAATGTTTGATCATTTGTTATTATCAATTTTCATATTATAACATCAATCCATTAGATTTTATCTCGTCATTTTGTTCTTAAATTATTACTTTATTTTTCATTGAATCATAATAGAAAATAGAATATATATGGGCCTTAAGATATATATATATATATATATATTACATTATATACATATGCAATTTGCCGATAGAAAAGTATACATTTTCAATAAATTATTTACTGGATTTTTAATTTTAAATTATTATATTTTTTTCGAGGAAATGGTTCAATTTCAACTCTATATGACCATGCTGAGTTCCAAGGTTTTTATAAGAATTTAACTTTTTTTATTTTTTTATTTCTTTATTTTTAAATTGTTTATTTTGTTAGTAAACACTCAAATTTCAAACTAATTATCTGAGCATACAATAATATGTTTCCTTTCACTTCAATAGGAGGAAAACCTTCAAAAATTCAATCAATAAAGGAAGTAATCCCTTACCATTTATCACGGGTGACATTAATGCATTGGGAGTTTGCCATAACAGAAGATGGAACCTAAGTCAAATACTTGCAGTTTTATTCGTACAACTCAACCGGTTATTTTTTTCTTAAATAGAATATATTTATTATACGAGCTTATAAAAATACAATTAAAATTCAATATAAGTATTTTATTTTGTAAAATTGAATAATGATAATTTATTATTTTTGCAGTGGGAATGTATTTAAATTATTTATATACTCTTTCAATAAAAATGCACTCTTATACAATTGTTTCAAACAATATGTAATAATTGAGTGAACCAAAATAATAATAAAAAAATTCAAATTCAAACGAAGCAATGGCTAAAAATCCCACATGTTCTGGGAACAATCAATCAAATGTTCTATTTCAATACACAAAAATAAATAAGTTTTAGAAATTTAAAATAAATTTTGTAACAAATTAAAATATCTTCATACATATATATATATCCAAAGTACTGTTTAAAATAGTGCTTATATATCTAAATGATTGAATGAATTTAATTGTTATCTTTTTAATTTTTTCTCAATAAAAAAAAAAAATCAACTTATTAAATGGATTAATATTACAATACTATTTAAATAGAACTCATATGTAACTAGATTGAGATCGTATTCAATTTTGTCTATTATTTTATCTTTTTTATTGTTATGTAATTTCAATGCTTGTGAGTTTTCTATAATATATGTATAAAATAATAACTTCATTAAACTGCAATTAAATTCACACGATTTTCAATCATTATAGTTCAATTTACAAGAGTAACTAATATAAAAAAAATTATATAATATAGGTTTATTTTTGGTACTAATTTACTATTAAGTAAACTATATTTGTTTTAAATTCAAAGTTAATTTTATAAGGGTGACAAATTACTTTATAACTATTGTATTATTATATGTTTTTATTATATATTTGTTTTTATTCAGTAATATCTCATGAGATATAATTGATTATATTGAATAAGTATTGATTGTATTAACGTATCTTAAACTGTAAGAGAAAGTTTAGGAAAATACTGTTATATATATTTTAATCTAATCTTTTGAAAAATAAAGATCTGGGATATTTTGTAATGGTATCAGAGTCATATCCATATACATTCAACATGTTAAATTATGGTTGAAGAACCCAATGATGACAACCGTCAACAACGAAAAACTATCTCATCTTATGACATAACCACTTTTGACAATCCTGGTCTCTTGATTACACAAGCACAATTGAAGGACGAAAATTATGATGAATGGGCTCGTTCAGTAAGAATGACTTTGAGAATGAGGAAGAAATTTGGCCTTATTAATGGATCAATTAAGAAGCCGATTGATGACTCAACGGATCTTGAAGATTGGTGGACCATTAATTCCTTATTGGTGTCCTAGATTCAAAACACCATTGAATCATCTCTCCTCTCAACGATCTCACATGTTGAGATCACACAGGACTTATGGAATGACATTCGCGACCGATTTTTATTGGTTAATGGACCAAGAATTCAACAAATAAAATCAAATCTTGCTGAGTGCAGGCAAAAAGGAATGAGTATTGTCAATTACTACGGAAAGCTTAAACACCTGTGGGATGCATTAGCGAATTATGATAAGATGCCAACTTGTAAATGCGGACACGCACATGTGATCTTGGATCGATTCTGGACAAGAAACGAGAAGAGAAAATGGTACATACATTTCTTATGGGGTTAGATGACACAGTATATGACATTGTTCGTTCTAATATTTTGGCACACGATCCGTTGCTGAATCTGAACAAAGTTTACTCGGTTCTAATTCAAGAAGAACGAGCACATACCATGACACATGGAAAGAAGACATAGGAAAGGTAATGACTTTTGTTGTTCGTGGCAGAGTGAATGGGAAAGACAAAACAATGATTTGCTCCCATTGCAAACGTAATGAGCATGAAGCAAATTCTTGCTTTGCACTCATTGGATACCCCGAGTGGTGGGGTGATAGACCGCGCACTGACGGAAAGAATGGAGGTCATGGTAGGGGATCGCAATCCTCTCTGCAGCATGGGAAAGACAAAATAATGATCTGCTCCCATTGCAAATGTAGTGGGCATGATGCAAATTCTTTGCACTCATTGGATACCCGAGTGGTAGGGTGATAGACCGTGCACTGGCAGAAAAAATGAAGGTCGTGGTAGGAGATCATAATCCTCGTTGTAGCGAACAGAAAAAGGGACAGACTGAGGTCATGGTGTTGTGCGAGTCAATGCAGCCTAGGCCATACCTGGAAGCTCAACCATAGGAAGTACATCGGATGAGAATGACGTGGAATCTCTTGCGTTGAGCCAAGATCAACTCCAGGAGCTGATGAAATTGTTAAAGGATCAAAATAATTATCCAACTGAGAAGATGACCGATGGGAACAATATTATAGCTACCAAGGCATTGGGAAAACAACAGTATTATTTTTGACTTTGCAAGTTGGACATTCGAGATCTTTACACTCCAACTTTAGAGGGATATTGTGATTATTGTATATCTTTATTATATATCTATTCTTATCTAGTAATATTCCATTGGATATGATTGGTTATATTGGATAGGTATTAATTGTATTAGTAACGAATCATGAATTTATTTTAATATTTTGAAAAATAAAGATATAGGGTATTTTGTCAATAACATTTACTATTTGAAATAAAGTGAAAGATTAAATATAGAATATATATTACTCTAAGCAATTTTTTATTTTGAAATTTGTAAATTAGAGTGATTTTACTGAATTATGGATTCTAACTCTCTTTAATAAAATTTAAGTAAAGAAATTACAAATGTAGTATAAGGTTTTAGTGAGTGGAAAGTAGTATAGGATTTGAGAGTGGAAAACACTTTAGAGTGTATTTTGCAGCATAATTTTGATAAATTTTGAAATAAAAGATGGTATGACATAAACAGGAATAGAGAGTTTGTGTGAATATGAAGTATGGTTTGAAAAAGTGAGAAGTAGTAAAGCAGGTGAGGAGTGAGAGAGACAACTGAGCAGGTCAGGAACGAAAAATGTGATTAGTAATAATAACTTATTTAAGAGTTTTTAATTAAGACAAGACTCATATAATGTATTGGACGAGCTACTCAGTTGTGGTTTATCATAGACAACTTATCTTGCTGAATATGTCATATACGTGGGTTTATTCTTTTATTTAACAAATTTTGATTTCTTTTATTGTTTTTTGTTTTCTTTATTATGACATTCAGACAAAAGTTGTCATTTGTGTTTTTTCATTTATATTATTAATAAATAAATTTGAAAATAAAAAATAAAAGATGGTTGTAAGGATTTTGTTAACTATTTTATTGAAAATGATAGAATAAACAAATATAATTAATATATTAAAAAAATTAAAAATCATACTTATTTTCTTTTAAATATACAATTACATTTTACTTTTTTAAAACTAACCTCAAACACAATCCTTATTTTTAATTTAAACTTTTAACTACCAGAAATAATAATTTAGTTCATAACTTTACAAAGCGTAAAAAAATAATTTTACAAAATATTAAGTTTAATAAATTAAATATTTATCTTTAATTATAGACATGAACAGTAACACAATTAGGTTTATAGTTTTACGCTTTTTAAAAAAATTTTATAAACAATGCATAAAAAATCATTATAATTTTATTTTTGTTTTTCTAACAATAATGAACACATTACCCATTGGTTACAACAACTAATACCTATATTAATTTGATCCCTCTAAATTGGCTGTTCCAAAAACTACAGAAACATAATCATAATTAAGTTTGTTATGTAACTAAAATTATACATGCAAATCCATGCCATAACATCTCCTTGTCTTTTCTTAAGTTCAGGGTAGATTCAAAACCAGACAAAATGATACATCAAAACGCACTCAATTTGTTATTATAATTTAATATGAGTAAAATCAATTTGCTTGAGTCAATAATGCCTATAACTATTTTGAGATTCTAAATTAATGCAAGTTTTTTTGTCATATTGAACCGACAGAATAAAATAATATTTTCATATAACTGTATAAATAAAAGTGACCCTACCAAACCACTTCCTTTATAGACTTAAACATGCAGCACATCGATCCTCAAATCTGGATAAAGCTACCCACCTACATAGTTAAATGTTCTTGTCATCATTTTGTGTGCAAAATATTTGTTCAACCCTAATTCTCATTTTGGATGAAATAAGAATCAATAGCTTAAATGGATAAGTGAATTTTGAGGAGAAAAAGGTTTAAATGGATTTGGATTCAAATTCAAATTTCTCATCAATAGTTCTCAAATTAAGATGGAAGGGATTCCCATTGTCCCCAAATTTTAGAAATCCCGAAGGGATTCTAAAACACATTCAATTAATAATAACTTTTGAACCACACATAACCCTTTCAAGACCAATCAAAATCCTTATTTTGGCATAAAAAGGAAACGACTGCATGCAATAATGATAATTTCTCATCATGGTTTTTACTTCTCACATAAAAAACATAAGTTTCAAATAAGCTAAAAAAATTCAGAGAAAAGATGAGACATGTTATGAAAACGTAGGTCATTTTCTTTAAATAGATTAGGGCTCACCCATATTCACACCAACATAATGGTAATTTGGAAAAAGGGGGTGAACTTTTCACAGAATCGTCGTACATAATTTGTTCAAATAAGTTATAAAAACGAAAAGTGTTTCTGATTTTGATTCACTTGTAAATACAAATTCGTTGAGCATATACAATTTAATTTTTTTGGATTCACTAGGTAAGAGCATTTAAGTGAATGAGGTTCTGGGAGCTCTAAGTGATTTTTTTTTTTTTTTTGTCTTATTTTGGTTAAGTGAAACACTCTTGTGAATGTGAATAAGGATATTTTATGTCACATTTTCATCTCGTGCAGTATGGTTTCAATTAATGAAAATTTTCATATAACATATGAGTATTTAATTTGATTAAGCGATATATGATTTGATGAGCAAGAATATTTACAAAAATATTATAAGTGTTCGGATAAATTTGTTAATTGAAATCTAATATTTAGTAGTATTTTGAAAGATTGGTTTGTCTTTTAGAGTTTACATACATATACTTATTAAACTTGAACAATCTACTTAGTTTAGTTCGAATAGCCTAGCTGGATTGTATCAAATATTTAAACATTTTTAATGTTTTAATTTTAATAGATAATATTAAATTTTGATAAATTAAAGTTTTCCTTAAGTTTATTATGAAAACAAAAGATAACCTATCAAAAACCCTTTTATTGGATACAAAATTATTTATAATCATGGTGTCATGAATATGAATAAGTTTAAATTACTACATACAAAGTACACAAGAAGCAGCAAGAAGTCAAACTAAAGATCTATTCAAATGTAATATTCAAACTATCTTATAAAAACAAAGTTAACTAAAAATGAAATTGACACAATAACTTTTTTAGAGTTTAAACATATAAAATTTCAATATTAGAAATGAGTTTCTTATATGAGAAAAAGGTGTTCAAAAGAGAAAACACAAAATAAAAGATTGAATGTTGTATATACACTATAAGAAAAATGTTATTTAGAGACTAATTTTTAGCTACCAAATGAAATGGTTACTAATTGTGACTAAAATAGTCACCAAATTAGATTTTGGTTGCTAAATAACTATAAAATATGAGTAATGATTGAATTTAGTGACCAATTAAGTCAAATAATTGGTATTTAACATTAATTACCGAGGTTTTAATGACCTATACCATTAGATTCTAAATTAGTCTCTAACATAATTAGATACCAATTTAGAATCTAATGGCATAGGTCACTAAAACTTTGGTAACTAATCTTAGATACCAATTATTTGACTTAATTGGTCACTAAATTTAATCATTACTTCTATTTTGTAGTTATTTAACAGCCAAAATTTAATTTGGTGACTATTTTAGTCACAATTAGCAACCATTTCATTTAGTAGCTAAATATCGTTCTCTAAATAACTTTTTTCTTGTAGTGATAAATATGTCAATCTAATACAAGACACAAAATTTGTAACAATCATAATTCAAAAATCATATAACAATCATATTTCAAAACCCATATAGTAAGTTGTTGCACTATACAAAGTAAACTTATTTGAATTGATTATACATAAACTTTGTGTGCATTCTTTATGAATATTCTCTTAGTCCTTCTATTAAATTACATTAGTTTATTTGATAGATGATAGTCTTAAGTGAGAGATAATTATAAACTATTTACTTAGTAAAATTATTCTAGTTAAGTAAAACATGTATTGTGTATCTTTTTATGAGATTCGAAAGTATTTTATTTTAGACACATATATTTTCTGTAAGCTATGAATGATAGTTTAAAAATACTCGTAAATATCAATAGTAACTCAGTGTTAAAAAATACTTTTTTTAAAAATTATGTGAAGGTAGATGGTATATTCATAAGTGGTTTTGTGTGTTCATGTTAGTCAATGAAAATATTTTTTGTAATTCTTTAATTTTAGTGAAACTCTTTAAGATTTTCTTTTTGAAGGAAAAATGAATATAATTCAAATTCAATGAACTAGTATAAAATAAGTCTTCATTACATTTTTTTATTACATATATACTTATGTTTATCATTCTTTTAAGAATGTTTATGCAAGTATTTTAAAAAATAAAAATAAATAAATGATGGTCATTAGAACATTTAGCTATATCTATTTTCAACTAGCTTTGCAAATAAATTAAAAAGTTTTATTCAACCTCCATTTTAGAACACTAATGTGAAATGAACTCCCAACATTAAGATATTACTTTGGTTGATAGACAACCATTGTGAGAGAAAACACAATGACAATTGTTATAAAAACATGTTTATATATCAATTCTTTTGTAACTGATGTAATATATTTCAAAGTGTCAATCTTGCTTATTCTTGAGAATAGATATTTGAATAAATACTCTAAGAAAATTGATTAGATGTTTCATATATGTTATTATAAAGACTAATATTTATTTTGTATTTTAACTTTTTCAGATTATGATTCACTGGACACATACATAATTGAAGAAATTCGTTATGATTGAAAAAATATTTTTTATGAATTAGAAATTAGTAATTGTTATAATTTAAAGTTACGTGCGATACTTGAACATTGTCTTGTAAAATACCTAATCTATTTTTTTTATTAATAGTCATGGTTACTTTTTTTTTAATGCTTATATTCATGTATTTAACTTTATTTTTGGACAAATTTTGTTATTTGTAAGTCTAGATAAATAGAAAATTATTTTCTTATTATCCGGATATATCTTTTTATTTAAAATTATAGGTTGGGAAACGAATAAATATAATGAAACTGCTTTTAAAAATGTAATATATATTATATTGATTGATATATAAATTGATGTAATATCATCAATTTTATACCAATTAAAAGATAAACTAATGTAAAAGAAGAGACATATGTATATATTACAATGATTATTGTCCTGTAATATTTGCTTTTCAAAATAACTTTATTAAACATACAAGAAATATTATATAAATTATTACATTAATCTATTTAATACGTTCTTATTCACTTTTCTCATTTAGTTTTTTTCAATTCACTTTTACATCTTGTTAATATTTAAAGTCATTATCATATTTACATTTATTACATTTGTTTGACAATGTGTTTCATATTACATCTATTACTAAAGTGTATTTATAAAATGTATTTTTTTTATAGTAGGGGAATTAACGTATTATTTTAATATTTTTTAAAAAACAGATTTAATAATAAGTAAATAATTTTTGTAAAAAATAATTATAAAAAAATTATTGAGGAAAACCTTGTCAAGGTTGGTTAATATTTAAAGTTAGAAATTTTCATTATGATATGAGCCTTTACTCTTTACTACATAAGTGAAGGTGTGACCTATGCAGTGATGACTTGATGAAAGTGTGGGTGGTAGTTGTATATATAAAAGGGTTATTTTTGTTGCTGTATATTACTATATATATATATATATATATATATATATATATATATATATATATATATATATATATATGCTCTATTATGGTATGTAATGGCAAAATGGGAGGAGATTTTGTCCGGACTTTGGGACAAATATATAATCTTCAGTTAAACAATTAGAATAAATTAACTGAAATTTGTCATATGAATATAATCAATTATTTTTTATAATTCTTTATTTTTTCATGGTTAGAGGTTGTGATTTATATTTAAGTTTGAACAACTTCAATTTTACGTTTGAAATCTAATATACCGAATAAAAAATTAGTTATAATATTAACTTTTGAACTGTGATTTAAATCAATTTTTAATACTTAATTAAAGATTAAACTTTTCATAAAAAGAGTTTATTAGAGTCAACATAAATTATTAGGTTTAAATCTTTAGAAAGTTTTTAGAATACATGTGATTGATGACAATGTGAAAAAACACATTTTAGAACATTTTAATTAAAATCTTTATTCATAATTAAACTTTAGGGCAATAGTAATATATTTAGCGAATACTTTAGCTTATTTTCAAGCTTTATTATATTTGGAATACATTTTTAAATTGACTATTCGTTATTATCGTGGTGACTTTTATAATTGCTAGCAACATCATTAAGCTTGCCATTAACAGGAACTAAAATGCTCATTTTAAGGATACAAATCAATATGATACAAATATAATATATTTTATTCTTCATCACTCCGTTATTCATCGTACTAGAATCTTTTGCTTCCAATGATTTTGTTTTTCTTTTACATGAACCAAACTTTCTTTATTCAACTGGAATATAAATGTTTGACTTGAATTGCTTTTAAACTTATAATTTGTTTTGTGATTTTTTCTTTACACTTTTATTATTTTTTCATTGATTTTTTGAACTAATTATAATTTTAGACCATTTCTGTAGTAGACTAACTTTTAAAAAAAATGAAAAATAAAAATGTATTTAATATATTCTAAAAGAACTATTAAGTGAACACATGTATCATATAACATCCAGAAATATCTTAAAAATTTATCTTTAAACTTGATATTTTGTTTACCCCAAAAGAAAAAAATGGAGACAGAAAATATTGGATCTCCCATCTCCACATCTTCTTCACACAGTTACCATATCTAATTGAATATCTTAAAAAGTATCCCACAGTCAATTTAGAGAACTCAAAACCATTTACCACATTGAGACACTGACTCACACTGACACACCAAGTCAATAATTAATATTTAATAATTCTCACAATTTTCTCTCTCTCTTTCTCTTTGGCACTCCAAATAATATCTCAATTCTCAACACTTTAACCAAAAATTGAGACCAAAAACATTAAATACCACTTATGATGGTTCATTGGTGTATCTGATTTGGACGAAAGTTGGAAGAGAGAGAAGGAGAAAAAGTGGTAGTAGGAATACACAACCATCAATGACAATCTCTTTGCTTTTAACTTTTTCTTGCTACTTATTACGCCTCACACACACAATTTTCTTTCTTTCTCTGCTCATCCATTTGGGTAGCACGCTTTCTCTCTCTCTATCACACACACGACACAAACCTCACTTTCATTTAATAGATATTTTTATTTTGATTGTTTAAAAAACAGTTTATTATCACTATTATTATTTATGGCAATATATTTTCCTTCTCAAAACTCCGTACTCTGACAACGACCACTGAAGGATGGTGGCACATGCCTGCAGTCACATCAGCTCCAAACCAACGGCCACGATTCAAATGTACGGATCATCCAACGGTTCTGATTCTCTTTGTCGAACATCTTCTCTCTCCTCTAACTTTCTCTCTCCTCTGCACCCATGTCCAGCTTGGTCGGGACCCCCTTATATATGGCAAAGACCCTTCCTTTACGCTCTCCCCCTCTCTCTCTCTCTCTACTCACTGTGCGTTTCAAACCCAAAAATCCTCACTCGGGTCTCAATCCGAAAGCGATAGGCCACAAAGGAGGGCCTTTACTTCCTCATACACTCACTTGTTCTGGCTCCTTCCTTCTTCAACTTTTGATATTTCTTGTTCATTTTTGCTTTCTTATTGTTCAGTTTCGGTCATGGCGATCTCGGAGAACGTGCCACGCTCGGGGTTGTTGTGCGGTTCCAATTGGGTCGTGGTGGCTGGGTTTGCTTGATGTTTTTCTTTTCTGGGTTTTTTCTTCTTTGCTTTGGTTGGCGGGGGTTTTGGGGATTATGAGCATGTGGAGCTTTATGGATCCCTTTGAAGGGGTTTTGGGGTGTGTTTGATTTTGGGAAGTTGGGTTTTTTGTGGACATGGAGTGCATTGGCAAGTGGGACGGGAACATGGGGGAGTGCAATAATGATAATTTTAATAATAATGGGTTTGGGGAAATTGAGGAGGGAGGCTCTGAGCTAGGGTTCCATGTGTTTCTGTGATTGCTGAATACTGTGTCTTCAAAAGGAGGAAAAAAGGGAAAGCTTGAGATGAAGCTTTCAACATCAGGGTTGGGTCAGCAGGGACATGAAGGTATCCATTCACTCAATTTTCTCTCTTTTCACTTTTCTTTTTGGTAAAAATAAAATTATTTAGCTCCCTATTCTGAGCTCTTGTTTAGGGTGAACTCCAAATATAAATGATTAGTATTAGTATCAGTATTAGCCTTAGTAGGGGTCCCTTTCAAAAACCCTTTTGTATTTGCTTCAACGTTGCCTTGTGAGTTCTGAGTGTTCTTTCCTTTTTTTTTTTTTGGTTTCTTTTGATTTTCAATGTTCTTTTTGGAGATAATTTGATATGTGGAATGATGATAGGAGGGGAGAAGAAGTGTTTGAATTCAGAGCTATGGCATGCTTGCGCGGGTCCCTTGGTGTCCCTACCAACTGCAGGGACTCGTGTGGTCTATTTCCCTCAAGGTCATAGCGAGCAGGTGCTTTTTCACTCTAGTCCCTACTCTACTGCTTGTTTTTGTCTACTTTACTGGCTATGAGGATGAATAACTTTCTTCCAATTTTGAGAATGGAAGCTATTCAATCCACTTGTGGTGGATTTTGATGAATGGAGATTGTACTGAACATGTTCTCAACAATGGTTTTAGGTTGCTGCCACAACTAACCGAGAAGTGGATGGTCACATACCCAATTACCCGAGTTTGCCACCCCAGTTGATTTGCCAACTTCACAATGTTACAATGCATGTGGGTATTATACCTTCCGTGTTGCTTGCTATGATAGTTGAGTTACTTCTACCTCCCACTAGAGTAGACTCAGTCAACTAGAGGGTGTCTTGATTTTCAGGCAGACGTTGAAACAGATGAAGTGTATGCTCAAATGACGCTGCAGCCATTGACTCCGGTATCTTGTTGCTCTATTGAAGCTTTGGTGTATTGATGATAGGAATATTTCTTGTACATGGAATTGAAAAATTTGTCTTCAATCTTATGTGTAGCAAGAGCAGAAGGATACGTTTCTTCCCATGGAGTTGGGCATTCCAAGTAAGCAGCCTTCAAATTATTTTTGCAAGACATTAACCGCAAGTGACACCAGCACGCATGGAGGGTTCTCTGTTCCTCGTCGTGCAGCTGAGAAAGTTTTCCCTCCACTGGTTGTGTTCATATTTTCCCTTTGTGTGTCAATTCTGGTTAGACATAGATATATTTCTCTTCTTTCTGTGTACAGGATTTCTCACAGCAACCACCTGCTCAAGAACTAATTGCTAGGGATCTCCATGATGTTGAGTGGAAGTTCCGACATATTTTTCGGGGTAAGGTTTTATTTCTTTGTTGTTTAAATTCTCATTATCTTGCATTTTATAGGACGAGTTCCACTAAGTGGAAGAGGATTATAATAAGATTATCTGTTCTATCGATTGTAATGATCTGCTATTTTATGCATCCAGCATATCCAGACCGTGATTTAGCACTTTGCATTACCAGAAAAACTATCACTGTACAAAAATTGAAATCTTTTCTGTATGCTAAAGTAGTAATTAATGGGAATGAAATGTATTTATTGCATTACTACATTAGGGTAACTAGATATTGTTGTATGATAGTTCTTTGTGCCCTGCCTCCTTATGTTCCTTTGTTATTGCTCCCTCTTTATCGTATTATCTGTCACTCTAGAAGTTTGTATCAAAACATTTGCCAATGTAGAAAATCAAGGAAGCATTAATTACTTCTATTCTCATCTATCCTTACATGCTGGATCTCACCTGAATACATAATGAATCTAACTCTTCTTACATTTCTCCCTACAGAAATACGGTTTGAAATTAACATCTGTAATTTTGAATGGATTGAAAGGTTCTTGTTCTTTGGTCTAAGGGGTTGAATTGAAATGTTATTTTCAAAGTGGATCATTTAAAACGAAGGATGAATATTTAAGTAGTTTACAACCCTGGAAAAATCCAATCCAACTTCTGAATAGTTTTTCCCCTTGGAATGCTAGGAGAATTAGTAGATAAATGTTCTCATTATTTTTTAAGCTTTTAAATAATCCTTTTTACATACTTTTAGGAACCTTAATAAGACTGATGCTTTAGTCATATTTTAATTCACTCATAAACTACTTATAGTACATTACAATGGGAACTTTTGACACTAAAATTTACTATTCAAGAAGTATCTGGCTATCTTATAATAATGTTGTAAACAATTGGAGAAGATGGGGATGGAGTGTTGTCAACTCGACATGTTCAATGGAAAATTAACTTTTCTCTTGTGTTTGGGACTTTACCTTGATCCCTTCAAAAGAAACCCTGATTACCGAAAAACTGATGCAGCAATCTCACTGTAAATTTGAAGAATTTTTGTGAATTAGATGTATGAACAGGTCCCTTTAAATTGTGAAAGATATTAAATGTAATGTGTAAAATGTCATTCACTAACTTCTTTTTTATCCAAGTATAAAGAAATTAGCTAATTAGGTATACAGACAATCATAATCGATGCTGCTAATGTGTTGTTATTATGTTTGCACCAAAAAAAAAAAAATTATGATTTTACCTGATCGAGAGCTTCTTCAACTTTTTCCTAAATTATTAAGCTTGAGCATTACGTGTGACACTATAAGCATAGAGATAATATCATGTTAAAGATGGCAGTTTGGAAAAAATATACAAAGCAACATGTTGCAAATAAAAGTACATATTTATCAAATTGTTATAAAAAGTATATTATTACTATATCACATGAAGGTTGTGGCTATTTAAATCTTTTATTAGTAGACACTCGGTAAGAAGAGTAATTAGCAAAAAAAAAAAAGGTAAGATGGTTAATTAAGTAGTTCAGAGACCAAGCAAACCTAATAGAGATTCAAATCGTGAATCAGTAAGGTAATTTTGTTTTAAGCTAATTAGTATGTTTTGCGTTTTGATCCCTATAAAACTTTATCTATTTTTCATTTTTATAAAATTTGAAATAACCCTTTTTTGTTCTTATAAAATGTGTAGAGTTTTGGTTTTGGCTTAGGAAATATTTTTCGATGATTTTCATCCCGCGAAGATTTCAAATCACGGTTTTTTGGCCCTAATATTCATTTTAAGATAGATGAATAATATTTGTTTTATGGATCTTTTGAGTTTTTTTTTTTTTTTTATATGTCACGTGTTAACATTATGTTACAACATTAATATTTGTCATTTAGAATGGTCACTTAATTATTTGTTCAAACATAAGCGGCTAATTAGTGTCATATAATACTAGGGATTAATAGTGGTGATTCACAATTTTAGAGGGACCAAAACTAGAGAAATTTTTTTATAGGGACTAAATCAAAACTCACATATTTTTGTAGGGTCTAAAAACATATTTTAGCCTACAAATATTTATGTCAAATGACTTTGAATCTTAACCATAACTGTCTGTGAAGACAATATAGTGTTCAATGTAATAATTTTAAACTTGAAATAGATAAAAACATCTTAACCTTAAGTATTATAACACCAACTTATTTGTTATTCGAAAGCCCGTATCTTAAGAGAATGGAAATGAACCAATAGAATACCTTGAGCACATGCATTGAATAAGTGGGTGACAAAGAAAGTAATGGAATAATAATATAGGATAATTTAACAAGTACTACTTCAATTCCTTTCATTTAACAATTTTAACTTTTAAGACTTACTAAATCTTATGATTCTATTGATGATACAAAATTGTACATATTCATTCGTGCATTGTTAAATGTAAAATAATTTGAGATTCATCTGATGATATGATAATGGTATCAAATTGTAGGATTTGCAATGTGAATTGAAAGATTCTAAATTTGTAACCATGGAAAAGACATTTGTAAGATTAAAGTTAGAGTGAGATAACAGTGTTAGATTGGTAGAGTTAACTGTGATGGAAAGAATATTTAAATTTGTGTAGAAACAATGGTAAGAAGAGTTAAAAAGACAGCAAAAGAGAAGCTGAGAATATGAACACTTGAATTTTCAGGATGCAGCCTAAAAGTAAGACGGAGAAAGCTGATATGGCAGTTTCATAACCATCCCTATTCCATTGTCCAAGCTTTAGCTTTTATATATTATAATATCTTTGTAGCTGTGGAAACATACCATTCATCAATTATATCTATAGAGTCGTGCTTTCTTGATACTTACGAAATCTCTAGTGTACTGCTTATGAAAACTGCTCTGACCATCTCTGACATCAATCAAAGGAAGTTAAAATTATCCATGCATTGTGATGATTGCACTCTGCTTCGATGCTGATCCCGCTTGTGCTCAATTTTGTGAGAGATTGCACAAGATTGATGTTATCATGCTGGCTTAGTGGTCCATTTGTGAAACATAAAACCCATAAAACCCTCTCAAAGTATAAAGAACCCAATCCAAGGATGGCTTCTCCAAATCTTTCCATTCCTTTTGCCTAACACTCAGATTCAGTTGTGAACTTTAGGTGCTTGATTTTGAGATTTGATTTGGTTTGGAGGTGCTTCTGGTTGAGTGTCTTGATGGTCAATTTGTTGACGCTTCTATGGTAGTTTGTACTTGACTAAGACAATATTTAGTTTGTCAACTGAAAAGCAGTCAACTTGGCAGTGGAGCAGGTGATGATTTCCTAGGGCCTCTTGGCTGGTCAGCATAAGAGTATCTGTGGCTGTGTCTTTTGCCAAGTTGCTGTTGGTCATTTGAGTGATGTACAATCTCTTTTATTTTAATGTTGGAGCAGTGATTCAGTGGATGGGCTCTGTTATGTTGTCAAAAACTTGTTTTTTATCTTATGAGGTGTCACCTTACTTGAGTTATGACTTGTAACGCCTGCAACTTAGTGGTTACCAGTTTCTTGCCTATCTTAATTGACTTCAAGATCTGGGGGATCTCCTTCTTGTACGTGCATTAAATATATAGAGCTTACCACTTGTTAGCTATTTTTTCTCCTCTTTTCATTTGTAATTGTGTATAGCAAATTCATTAGCTTTGAAATTATTTAATATCAAGATATCAACTTGCAAATAATTAGCGTTATCACAAAATCCTGACTATCGCCAATAATAGTTATTGTCAATGATATCAAATATCATTTGAACTGTCTCCAATAGGTGGTGCAGTTGTCTGATGTATTGTGTAACTCCCGTGAGGAATATGAAGTATACCCAAAATTAAGTGATCTCAGCATGGATAAGAAATTACAGTCTCTTGTGGCTGTTCAGTTTCACTACTTAATTGAAGAAAGTATAAACAACTTAATTGTTTGAATGTGTATTATATCCCATAGGAAATATACTGGGTCTTTTAAGGAAGTCTATCTTTCAGTAATAAATGAAGGGACTTATTCAAATCTTTATGGAGTAAAACACTCTGTCCAGCATATATAAAACACACCAATGTTAAGTTTCTTGCTTTACCCCTTGGGCTAACCTTACATTACATTGGCTAATAATCCTTGAATTCTGAATGTGAGGCCAAAAAATTGATTATGTTTGGTGAAATCTGCATTGTCTTTTGCATAATGTCCTGCAATATTATAGGTTACACAAATGGAACAGCATATCAAACATTTGCTATGACGAACACATGTATGCTAGCGAATCCGTTTATTGTACAATTAGTTCAATGGCATAAAATTTAATGTAACTTGCAAAGCTGACTGTATTACATACATGGCAAGCCAGCTGCATTTTACCTTTTGATGATGAACATCAGCTTCTTCAAAGGAAGTTCCAAAATTGAGGTCTTCAGTCTTCCACCGAGCCTTTGCCTGTGATGTGTGTGGCTCTTGTTTTTTAATTTGTTAGGCTAACATATCTCTATCAGTCGTTTTACAATATTTTGTAGCTTGTGATTTGCTATTTCAGAAAGATAGACAAACCTATTTGATGTAATAACTACTGACTTTCCTTAACGTTTGATGTTTCTGTTTTATTGGAAACACCACCAGCTTTAGACCTAGAAAAATTTGCCATGGTGAATTTTTTATTAAGTTGGAGCTTGTTTGCGAGGATCATTGTTAATCATACTACTTATTGCATTTTTTTAATTATTTCTGGGTAAAAATACCCTTTTACAAATTCTTTCTTTAGAAATGATTGTAAGGTGCTTTGAATACATTAATAAGCTTAATTCAAACCCTTATATCTGACAAAACATTGTTAATCTAGTTATATCTTGCTTATCATTCCAGGACAGCCAAAACGACACCTTCTTACGACTGGCTGGAGTGTATTTGTTAGTGCCAAAAGACTAGTTGCTGGGGATTCTGTGCTTTTCATATGGTATTTATTTCATTTGTGTTACTTTTTTCTCACCCTTGGATTGTGCAAACTGCTTATTTATTTTTTACACATTGTTAGGAACGAAAAGAATCAGCTTCTTTTGGGAATACGAAGGGCCAATCGACCACAAACTGTCATGCCATCTTCAGTTCTATCCAGTGATAGTATGCACATTGGGCTTCTTGCAGCTGCTGCTCATGCTGCAGCAACTAATAGCTGCTTTACAGTGTTCTATAATCCAAGGTTGTATTTATTATCTACAAATCCGTTTGTGAATCTGATATTTATTAGAAATTATAATGCTTGTTTTGACACCTATATCATGGACAGGGCTAGTCCATCCGAGTTTGTCATACCACTTTCAAAATATATCAAAGCTGTGTACCATACACGAGTGTCTGTTGGTATGCGTTTCAGGATGCTTTTCGAGACTGAAGAATCAAGTGTCCGCAGGTAATTTTAGCCATCAAGTTTTTTCTTCAGGGTATATTGATTTTTCTTACTCTATAAATTGTTTAGATATTTCTTCCACTTCTTAGATCGGATAATTGTATTTTGCAAGGTATAATCATAAACATCTGTGACATCTGTAACAGAACCTGTCTTTTAAAATAACATAGCTTTGACAAGGTTGGTGCGGCATCTGCATCTATACTGTATAAGGTGGATTGTTTATTGGTAAATGGATCTATATTTATAAAATAGATTTACCAGTTTCCAGAGTAATTTGGTAATAATAAGCTGCGAATTTTTTTAAACGTTTTTAAATTTTGCTTTCAAGAGAAAAGAGTTAGCAGTTGCAATCTGATGGAGTGGAAAGTGCTATTCTTTGGTAGGGTATTGTACATTTTACCTATGCTTTTCCTTTACTTATGCACGAGCCACCTTCGTTTTGCAGGTACATGGGTACAATAACTGGCATAAGTGACCTGGATCCAGTTCGTTGGCCGAATTCTCATTGGCGGTCTGTTAAGGTAAAATCTTCAGTGTAATGAATATGATTGAATAGCGTTTATATGAAAATGCCCATTGTGCAATTATAAATGCTGGACTATTAAGAGGGTAAACATTGTGTGGTCCTCCAATGTCTCTGTCACATAATTATTTTGTAGTTGCAATACACTTTGTTCCTATGTGACTGCTGCTACAAGGTTTTAACTGTTTTATCTGTATGAGTAGGTTGGCTGGGATGAATCAACAGCAGGAGAGAGGCAGCCACGAGTATCATTGTGGGAAATTGAGCCTTTAACAACATTTCCAATGTATCCATCACTATTTCCTCTCAGATTGAAACGGCCATGGCATCCTGGCACCTCTTCTTTTCATGGTACATTTCTGCCTCAATACCATTTTTCACTTCTAATCTTCCTTTTATATGTGAAGTACATCATAGAATCAACGTTATGATGACACTAATGCTATGATTGGATGAAACTCGTGAAAGATTTACATTTATAAATGTAAATCTAGTTTGCTACACAAGGTTTTATTATTGGTTGGTGATCCATTTTTCATGTCCAAAAAAGTAGGGATCAGTTTCCTTGTTTCCATTTACATTTTATCTGCTGTCAGTGTCTCCTACCCCATCATTATAATAAGTGGCCATGGTGGTTTTGAGGGCACTTTTTTGTCTCCTTTCTTTACAAAGGATATTGTTACAGATGGCAGAGATGAAGCGACGAATGGGCTGATGTGGCTGAGGGGTGGACCTGGAGACCAAGGTCTAAATTCCCTGAGTTTTCAAGGGTCTGGTTTGTTGCCATGGATGCAGCAGAGAATGGATCCAACTTTGCTTGGAAACGATCATAATCAGCAGTACCAGGCCATGTTTGCATCTGGTTTGCAGAACATAGGGAGTGGAGATCTAATGAGACAACAAATGATGAATTTTCAACAGCCTTTCAATTATCTTCAACAATCAGGAAACCCCAATCCTTCTTTGCAGCTTCAGCAACCACAAGCAATTCAGCAACCCGTATCTTCTAACAATATCCTACAGCCACAAGCCCAAGTATTGGCAGAGAACCTGTCTCAGCATCTCCTTCAGAAATCACACAATCGCGAAGACCAAACACAGCAGCAGCACACTTATCAAGATACGGTTTTACTTCAAAGTGATCAGCTCCATCAAAGGCAACACTCTGGTTTACCTTCACCATCTTATTCAAAACCAGATTTCTTAGATTCAAGCATGAAGTTCCCTGCTACGGTTTCACCAGGACAGAATATGATGAGTTCACTTTGTCCTGAAGGGAGTGGTAGTCTCTTGAATTTATCCAGAAGTGGTCAGTCAATGCTGACTGAACAGCTACCCCAACAATCATGGGCCCCTAAGTTTACACCATTGCAGGTCAATACTTTTGGCAACTCAATGCCACATGTGCAATATTCTGGAAAAGATACCGCAATGGTGTCACCACATTGTAACTCAGACACCCAAAATTCTATTCTATTTGGTGTCAACATTGATTCATCTGGCCTTCTGCTTCCTACCACTGTCCCTCGTTATACCACCGCTTCAGCTGATACTGATGCATCAGCAATGCCATTAGGGGAGTCTGGATTCCAAGCTCCTCTATATCCTTGCGTCCAAGATTCATCAGAGTTGTTGCGAAGTGCAGGGCAAGTTGACCCTCAAAACCAGACACGAACATTTGTCAAGGTCTGAGTCATAAATATTAGTCTTTTGCAAAATGAAGCCCTTCTTTTACTTAAATATTGTCTTTTCACAGGTTTACAAATCAGGGTCTGTAGGGCGTTCACTTGACATCTCCCGGTTCAGCAGTTATCATGAGCTGAGGGAGGAGTTGGCACAGATGTTTGGTATTGAGGGAAAATTAGAAGACCCTCTTAGATCAGGCTGGCAGCTTGTATTCGTCGACAGGGAGAACGATGTTCTTCTCCTTGGAGACGATCCGTGGGAGTAAGTTCAACTTCAACTTGCATTATCAATAGACTTACTAAAGCATTCATCTTCTGATGCAAACATGCTAACTTGTTTCACTTGTCCATGTTTTGCTGACATTTGTTTTTTGTCCTTCTGGTGTGTGGATTTTCTGCATATCCTTTTCTAGATCATTTGTCAATAATGTTTGGTACATCAAAATACTTTCACCTGAAGATATCCAGAAAATGGGAGAACAAGCGGTAGAATCCCTTGGTCCAAGTTCAGGACAGAGGCTGAATAGCACTGGTGCAGATTCCCATGAAATTGTTTCTGGACTTCCATCAATAGGCTCCCTTGAATACTGAGAATTTTAAAATGTATTCTCTCAGGTCCCACGGTTAAGAAGACTATTACACATCTTTACTACTTCTGTTGAACACTACTTTCCGACCTTGCATATCTGAATCAATATATATTGTATTGTCTGTTTCACTTTAAACATCGTTATTATTTCTTAGAGTATTGTTGGGATTTTCAGGACAAAATATCTGTCTCGTGAGAAACTAACGACAAACTTTGTGCCAATTTGTAACATGTGTTCTGGAAGCTAGAAATAGTGTTACTGTTAATGTAGCATTTGATTGATCCCCAAGCTGTGCTGTAAAAATCCATGCATTTATTCAAAAAGAAGTGAGGGTAATATAAATATAATTTATCCTATTAATAAAAATTAACTTACATACTTCAATTTTTATATATCCGATTTTTTTTAAGCTTATTTTATCTTGTACATAAATTATATGAAATAAGTTGATTTGAACTGTTGCTCAATATATATGAGTACACGCTTCTGCATATTTAGAAGAAATTAAGTTATTCTAAGGGAAGTGATTCCTTTGACATTGATCGTTTATGTAAAGGTTGACTATTAACTTTCGGTTCAAGATGGAAAATAATATACGACTAAAATTAAAAGCTTATCAAATTTAAACGATTTTTCTCTTGAATTTGCTATAACAACCAATTTGGTATGATAAATTTTAGGGGTATATCCGGTGTAATGTATAAGTTTGAGATGTGAATGTTTTTAATATTTTATTAAACTATGCTCGTATAACAAAATTTTAAATTAAATAAATAAAAAAGTATTTTTCTATTTTAGGAATAACCTCAATGAAACAAAATCTTGATTGAAGTATGAGAATTATAAAATCATTTCATATAAGTAAAAGTTTTGTAAGTAGATATTACGTTACATAAAACTATATTAAGGCTAAAAAATTTATCACACATGTCCTGCTTTCCTTGTTCCAGGGTGAGTCCTATTCATGAGTAAAGAAAAAAGATTAACTAAGTTGTTTGTTTTTGTCTACATTTAACGATTTGAGAATGCGGATTTAATAGTGAGGATAAATAAAGTATCTAAGAAAGTCACTTAAACATATCTATAATTATTCAAGTGTCATCATTTTTTTCACTGTGCATGGGTTCATACAGAGAGTCACATTCCATAAATCTAATATATGAAGGTATGTATAATCGATAAATAAACTAATAATTGATTATGTGATTCAGTATAATCGATTATGTAGTTCCTCTGCAAGTATAATTGATTATGTGTGTCTCCCATAATCGATCATGTTTTAATTTCTTTTTTTTCAGGGATTGAGTTTATTGAATCATCCAAGGTTGATGTGAAAAGATGTTGGCCTCTTTCACATGAAGTCAATTTTAGTAGTGAGTGTTGTGATTTTAGTGTTGATTGTTGGGTTGTGTTGGTGGTCATCTTCAACACATAAAAAGGTACAATGATGTGTATTGTGATACATAATTTGTATTTTTTTTAACTAAATTTAAAGATCTAGCACACGTAATGTTTGAATCAAATGAGATTTCAGTCTATAATTAACTAATCATATCTCATTTTAAACTAATTTTAACTACAAGACTAAAATTGTAACTTTTTATAATTAATTTTTTGTATCATTTACAACCATCATACACTAACTTTTTATAAATTTTCTTTTCATTTTCTTTCACTTTTTATTTTCATTTTCTTAATCCAAACAATCTCACTTTTTTCTTTCAAATTCATTTTTTTTTTCTCTATCTCAAAAGTCTACTCCTCCAAAGAAACACACCTATATAGTCATTCCTTGATCTTTGAATCATCGAACTTGTGGAAGTTAAAACCTTGTAGAGTAAATATGCCGACAAAATTATCTAATTGGTGCAATTTTTGTGTCATATTCTATAAATGAAAATTTTCAGAAAATGAACTAGGCGTTAACATTGGGATAGTCTCTCCAGCATTATTTTGCTTAATTATTTATTTATTGTAACTGACATTAGACATTAGACTATTGTAACTAACATTAGACATTAGAACAGAAATGGTTGAACTCATGCAATATTTTAATATTACTACTATGGATGATGAAATAATGGGAATTGAAATTAATTGTAATTGACCAAATTTGTTGGGTGAAACAATATTCAAATGAGTATAAACAAACATGTTAGGTAAAATTAATTGTAATTGTTAATAATTAAATCAGTATCCCTTAAAATGGAGATCAATATTAATGAAATTGTTAGAAGTGAAATGTTTAATGAAATTAATTGTAATTTATAAAGGATGCGAAGTAAAATTAATTGTAATTGACAAAATAATATTAAAATAACTAATAATGAAATTGCAAGAATTGAAATGTTACACTGAAATAATTGTAATTGACAAAAATGTACTGAATAAAATTAATTATAATTAACCAAGCTTATAGGATGAATACTGAAATCATGGAAAAGTCTCATCATTCATGCACAAGCACTTTTAATTTAATTAAGTATAACCACGACAATAAATTAAACAAAATAATATAAAAGAAGCATGATCTCAAAACATAGGTGTAATAGAAACATAATTTTAACTTTTTTTCATAACGTTTTTCGTAATAAAATCGTATCACCCTAACAAATTTATACTGGTTTAAGAAATATGAAATTTAAATTTCAACCGGTTGTGTGTCATCACACCTCTTCGAAAATTCTTGATCTATTTGAGTAGGGAACTAATTCACTAATAAAACCCGTTACACAATAGATCTTAATTTAAAAAAAAAAAAAAAAGGAATAGCAGAGAAGATTTGTTATCCTTTTCTAAATTCCTGGCAATGAATAAAAGCATATAGTGCCTAGAGTATTCTGGCAGGAAAATTTGCACAGACTTTTTCACCAATCTAATGCCATATGAACAAATTCCTAATATGAAAAAGAGTAGCATGAGTTTCATAATGTGAACTAAAGTAAAGCAGCCACAGAAAATGATGTAAAAATGGAGGGTAGAGAATTGTCGAGTTTGCTATAAGGAAAAAGTTGGTTCCAATGTTATACTTCATTCACTTAAATACTACTTCAAATTAAGTCTTCTAATAAACTAATATTGTTTTATGTTTAAGATTTAAAATTAATAATACTATTGTCAACTTTTTTTAGTAAATTTATGATTAAAATTACATTATATTAATATTATAGTCATTTTGAGGTAATTTGGTCAATACTTAGTAATGGAAAGCATTTACAATATAATTCTTTTAGGTAATAATAATTTAAAAAATCTATAATGTATTTTTTTTTTGTTAAAAAACAATAATAACTACCTACCATTTACTTTTCGTGTAACAGTAATGTTAAAACGACTCTCTATTTTCTCAATTGAAAAATGAAACTATATAAAGAGAATATTCAAAACCCTAAACATAAAAGGGCAAACTAGTAAATTCGGATCAACATATAACAATTTCCACCTTGAGGCGAATTGCACAATTAGAAAATACACAGAAAATTAACTAGAACAAACTCAAAAACAAACTAACAACAGACTGAAATTGTCTTTTAGCAAAACTTTGCAATAGGAAGAGGCTTTGTGAGCATATCAGCTGGATTCTCTTCGGTGCTAATCTTCTTCACAAGCACATTACCTTCAGAAATCACATTACGCACAAAGTGATACCGTATATCAATGTGCTTAGTTCTCTCATGGAACATCCGGTCATTTGTCAAATGAACGACACTTTGGTTGTCACAAGATACCATGATAGGATCACCAAGAGAAGCAATCTCACCAAGAAATGCCTTTAGCCAAATAGCCTCCTTAATAGCCTCTGTGATTGCCATGTACTATGCTTCCGTGCTAGAGAGTGCAACAATAGATTGAAGTGTTGACTTCCAACTAATTGCACACCCTCCAAGAGTAAAAACATAACCTGTCAAAGACCTTTTCTTATCTAAATCACCACCAAAATCCGAATCCACATAACCTGTTAGTATCCCATTTCCTCTAAACTCCAAATGAGCATTGATGGTACCTTTCAAGTAGCGAAAGATCCATTTTACTGCTTCCCAATGTCCTCTTCTAGGACAAGCAAGGTACCTACTCACCACACTAACAACTTGAGCTATGTCGGGTCTAGTACACACCATCAAGTACATAGGACTCCCAACTGCACTTGAGTATGAAACCTTTTCCATATACTTCTTATCATGTTCGAACTTAGGACTCATAGCAGCTGAAAGCTTGAAATGTGTTGCAAGAGGGGTGGAAACAATCTTGGCTTTCTCTATGCCAAAACGACGGATTACCTTTCCTGCAAACTCCTTTTATGAGAGAAAGAGTTTTTGATTGGGTCGGTCCCTTGATATTTCCATGCCAAGGATTCTTTTAGCGACCCCTAAATCTTTCATCTCAAATGCCGAACCAAGTTGCTCTTTCAATCTTACAATTTCTTCCATATTGGAAGCAGCAATCAACATATCATCGACATAGAGCAACAAGTAGATAAATTCTCCGCTACTCGACTTCTTGAAGTAGACACAACTATCATAATTAGAGCGGGAGAAATTTATACTAACCATGAATGAGTCAAATTTCTTGTACCATTGTCGAGGTGATTGCTTGAGGCCATAGAGTGACTTCAACAAACATACATGATTCTCCTTTCCCACAACTTCAAAACCCTCTGGTTGCTTCATGTAAATTTGTTCTTCTAAATCACTATGTAAGAAAGCAGTTTTCACATCCAACTGCTCTAACTCCAAATCCTTGATTGTCACTAAAGAGAGCAAAACTCGAATGGAGGTATGCTTGACAACAGGAGAAAATACTTCATCAAAGTCCACACCTTGAACTTCACTATAACCCTTCGCCACAAGTCTTGCCTTATACCGAAGACTTTCTGGTCTTGAACCATCTACCTTCTTCTTGAAGACTCACTTGCAACCTACAATCTTCTTACTATTAGGTGGCTTCACAAAAGTCCAAGTGTGATTTCTTTCCAACGATTGAAGTTCTTCATTCATGGCAGAAACCCAAGCCGTTGTATTTTTGAAAGAAATAACTTCTTTGTAAGATGATGGTTCATTATACTCCACCTCTTTGGCAACTGCAAAACAATAAGCAAAATCAGCATATCTCACCGGTTTTCTAATTTCTCTTCTTTCATGTTGTCTTGCCAACAAATATGGTTGCTCTTCAACTTCTTGTTCTTCCGGATGAGCATCTTCATGTGGCATAGTCTCTTCTTCATCACTTTGTTGGACCGGCACCTCAAACTCCACCTTCTTGTCAATCTTCTCATTCTCCATAATGGTCGACTTGAGCACAACATCCTTAGATTTCAACATAGCCGACTCATCAAAAGTGACATCTCTTGAAATGAGAAATTTAGAAGATACGGAACACCACACCTTGTACCCCTTCACATTCATGGGATACCCAACAAAAACGCCCTTCTTTGCTCTTGCCTCCAACTTTCCTTCATTCATGAACATAAGCAAGACAACCAAACACACTCAAGTTTGAATAATCAGCTGGCTTACCCGACCATACTTCTTCGGGTGTTTTGCACTCTATGGAAGTGTTGGGAGATCAATTCACAAAATAACACCCCGTGCTAATCGCTTCCGCCCAAAACTCCTTGCCAAGACCCTCGTTGGAAAGCATGCAACAAGCCCTTTCAAGCAATGTACGGTTCATTCTTTCCGCAACTCCATTTTGTTGTGGAGTATTAACCACTGTTTTGTGCTTAGCAATTCCTTCGACTTTACAAAACTCATCAAATTGGTGGTTACAAAATTCTAAACCATTATCAGTCCTCAACCTCTTGATCTTTTTCCAATCTGATTTTCCAAGAGTGTCTTCCATTCCTTGAACACTTTAAAGGCCTCACTTTTCTCCTTCAAGAAATAAGCCCAAACCTTTCTTGAAAAATCATCAATGAAAGTAAGCATATAGCGAGAAC
>Ga0099824_1002333_pt1 | contig 27718 bp, 11 predicted proteins | sample SiratrowhiteBW_FD_76837 | JGI IMG/M metagenome (GOLD analysis project Ga0099824, IMG submission 76837) | Root nodule microbial communities of legume samples collected from California, USA - Siratro white BW | ecosystem: Host-associated > Plants > Roots > Nodule | place: USA: California...
AGAGAAGCTGAACCTTCAAATGGTACAGTGGAGATAGAAGCTGAACCTTCAGATGGTGTAGTTGAGAGTGAAGCTGAACCTTCAAATGGTGCAGTGGAGAGAGAAGCTGAACCTTCAAATGGTGCAGTAGAGAGAGAAGCTGAACCTTCAAATGGTGTAGTTGGGAGTGAAGCTGAACCTTCAAACGGTACAGTGGAGAGAGATGCTGAACCTTCAAATGGGTCAGTCGAGAGAGAAGCTAAACCTTCCGATGGTGTAGTTGAGAGTGCTGAGCCTTCAAATGGTGAATTGGAGGGTGTAGCTAAACCTTCCAATGGTTTAGTTGAGAGCGAAGCGGAACCTTCAAATGGTGAAGTAGAGAGTGAAGCTAAACCTTCAAATGGTGTAGTTGAGAGTGAAGCGGAACTTTCAAATGGTGAAGTAGGGAGTGAAGCTGAACCCTCAAATGGTGTAGTTGAGAGTGAAGCTCAACCTTCAAATGGTGTTGCTGAGAGTGAAGCTAAACCTTCAAATGGTGTAGTTGAGAGTGAAGCGGAACTTTCAAATGGTGAAGTAGGGAGTGAAGCTGAACCTTCAAATGGTGTAGTTGAGCTTGAAGCTAAACCTTCGAATGGTGTTGTTGAGAGTGAAGCTAAACCTTCAAATGGTGTAGTTGAGAGTGAAGCGGAACTTTCAAATGGTGAAGTAGGGAGTGAAGCTGAACCTTCAAATGGTGTAGTTGAGCGTGAAGCTAAACCTTCGACTGGTGTTGTTGAGAGTGAAGCTAAACCTTCAAATGGTGTTGTTGAGAGTGAAGTTAAACCTTCAAATGGTGTAGTCGAGAGTGAAAGTGAATCTACTGTTGATTTGCGTCAGATGAAAAACGATGCAGTGAATAGTGAAGCTGAACCTTCAACTGGTGCATTGAAAAGTGAAACTGAATCTGCTGTTGTATCTGAGATTACAAGATATCCGTTAGAGAGTGAAGGTGAAGATTCAAAGGGGGCAGTGGAGAGTGAAGTTCAACCTGCAGTTGAAGGTGAAAGTACCAATCAAGAAGATGAAGACACAAGACCTGCCTTGGATGCTTTGGATGTACAGAATGTGGGTGCAGAGATAGTGAAAAAGCCATTCTACTATTTGATCAGGGTTCCCAGATATGATGACGATGAAAACATTAAAGAGCAGATAGCAAAAACTCTTCACCAAGTAGAAGAGAAGACTAAAATTCGAGATTCTATTCGAGCTGAAAGCCAGATTTTAAAGGTAAATATTATTTTGAAGGCAGCATAGGAGAAACTTTTATGTTTTGTATAAGTTTGAGACCAATCTTTGTAATTTTTTTTTTAATGCTGCTATGAACAGGCCCGTTGTAAGGATTGCGACCAAGAAGTTAAGGCTGCAATAACAGCCCACAGAGCTGCCCGGGACTTGCTCAAATCCAAACGCCAGGAAATGGATTCGGTTCAATCCACAATGAACAGATTAAACAATGCAATTTCTGTTGGGGATATAGATGGCAAGGTATGCTTTTAATTTTCTTCCGGAGATATTTATAAGGATTTGATTCTTCTGCCTGTTTTGTTGTGTTTACGATTCTAATTTATTGGCAGATAAGAAACATGGAACACATGATCCAGCATGAAACTCTGCCTTTAAATGAAGAAAAGCAATTGATACGCCAGATCAAACAATTGAAGCAGAATCGAGAGGAGCTGTCTTCTAATATCAGAAAGCAGGATCAATCACAACAATCTCTAGACCACAAGGATGGAAATATTGAAGAGCACTCTAAGGTACCATATGCAAGCTTCTCTTTGTCATATTTCCTGAATTGTACCTGATTGCATTTGCCGAGCACTATCGGTATCAAATATGGTTTTTGGAAATTTCTAATATCTTTGTTATATTTCTAATATGTGTGATATTTCACTATCTTCAGCATTTACAGCTTTTGAAGAAGGAAATGGAAGTGCTTAGAAATAATGTTCTGAAGTCAGATGCAGCAACTCAAGACGCAAAGAAGAAAACTAATGATGAATATGCTAAGCTGAATGAGTTGATAGGAAAGTTTAAGGCAGCCGATGAAGTTCGTCAAGAGGCATATGCTAAGTCAGTGGCTTTGAAAAAACAATTGCATGAGAAGGTTTAATTTTTCTATTCTTCCACTTCATTCCTTGTCCTTTTGGTTTTTTCTCTTAGATATATATATAAAAAAAAACAATTCAAGTGCCATGCAAAAATATTTACGCTATTTTTGTACTTATACTGCAGGGCAAACATTTCTGGGATTACAGAAAGGCTGCAAATAAAGCGCAGGAACTAGCAGCAGGAGGGAAAAAAGAGGAACTACAATGCTTCTGTGTTGATCAGGTGATCCTTTTAGACATTAAACAATAGAGAGTTTTTCATTTTCATTTATGCACCCTGTTAGGCAAATAGATTGAAATAAACGCTCACCATTGAGAACTTCAGGTTGAGAGAATTATGGAGCTATGGAACAAAAATGACGATTTCAGAAGGGACTACGTCCGATGCAACACTAGGAGTACACTTAGGAGACTGCAAACCCTAGATGGCCGATCACTTGGTCCTGATGAAGAACCTCCTGTAATTCCTAATGCCATAACCGTAAGAGCTTCCAAAAATATTTCCGTGGTCTCGCAGCCAACTCTGGAACAAGAAAAGAAATCCCCCTCAACAGAATCTGTTAATATAAAGGATGAACCTGTTTCGAAGGTTGTGGTGCAAAGAACTGAAACAACTCAGACAACTAAAGCTAAAAATCCTCCCAAACCTTCTCGCATAGAGAAGCCTGTGGCTCGTTGGGGTGATGAATCTGATGAAGAAGAAGTTAAAAAAGAAGAACCTGTGAGAACAAAGGAGGAAGAGGAACTGTTACAGAAGGCTGAAAAGGTAAGGAAGGAGGAAGAGGAGGCAATGTTGAAGGAAAAGCGGAGGCTAGAGGAGATTGAGAAAGCTAAGGAGGCCCAGCAGAGGAAAAAGCGTAATGCGGAGAAGGCTCAACAAAGGGCTGCCTTAAAGGCACAAAAAGAAGCTGAACTCAAAGAGAAGGTAACTATAAGATAGCATTTCTGATTTATAGACTCGAAAAGTACGAAATAATTGTTTGAATTTTGATAAAAAAAAAAGAGAAGAGGATACAATACTAAGGGAAACTAGTAGAACCTATTCCATCTTATTCTATTGTTTCCTTTCATATTTTGTTTTTCACCCAATTTAAAAAGAATATAAGATGGAATCAGAATTTTGTCATTTCCCTCATTACGTATCTGAACAGTGGAATGAAAGTTTTATTCCATTATGTTCCATTCCCCCTTATTCATCTTAATTCATTGCAATTCTTTCCATTATCCAAAGTAACCTTAACAACTTACATTTTCTTCTAATTCATCAACTAAATAACCATATCCGTGTTTGGAGCAGGAAAGGGAGAAGAGGGCAAGGAAAAAGGAAAGAAGAAAGGCAGCTTCTGCTGTCACTGCAGAGGACATAGAACAAGAATCTGCTCCTACCTCAGAAATTCTAACAAGAAGCGTGGAAGAAAATGATCAGAGTGAGAAACCAGCTGAAGTAACAAAAAAGCCGCAGAAAGCATCTCAGTTCACGAAGCAGAACAAGGCAAAATCTGTACCCCTGGCTCTCCGCAACCGGGGAAAGAGACGAATTCAACCATGGATGTGGGTTGTAATTGCAGTTATGGTTGTTGTTGCCTTGTTTTATGTGGGCAATAGCAGCTCTCTGAGATCTTCGCTTCAAGGCTTTGGTTTCTGAAGACACTCGAAAGCAATCTAGGTGCGCGTCGGGGATGTTACCCTTACATATTTATTACATACATACATATACATGCAATTCTTTCTTGCGCTTCCAATTTTTTCTTTCTAGTTTTGGTCTATAGTTATTATTTTCCTCCTATTCAGATTTTTATTTTTTACTTTGGGATGTGTTCTGATTGCCGAATGCTTTTGCCACCAATTATGAGAATAATAAATTATTGTGATTGTGCTCTTTATTTATATAATCTATTCTAATAGCTTTCTCTCTATTGTGGCTATTTTGTTGGGTCTGCTTTTTGTTTGAATACCATACATTAATACTGCATTCTCCTATTATTTTATAACACAGGAATTAATTTAAATAAAAAAATAATGTTTTGAAAAATATAAAGTGGGAAATTTAGGGTCAACCAGTATTTTACTACCTGCGATATTTCCTTTGTATATAAAGAAACATATTCTGAAAAAGATTCTCAAGAAGCATATTCTTAACATATTCATAGGAAGATTCTCAACTCACATGTTTAATTCCTACTTATAAACATACCATTGACAGCTTGGTTTGAGTGACAACTATATAGACCTAAAAGCTATACAAGAGAATTTATAAATTAGATTTTGTATAAGTTATCGAAAAGTGTTTTTTGTGTAACGATTTGCCCGTCTAAATACTCTTGAAAATAAGAGTTATTTTTTTTTCAAAGTATAAAAGCGTAACATCGACATTCTTCAAAAGTTGTCATCATTGAGATTTATATTCCTTGAAAATTTAACAAATTTACCCTACCTTGATATGTTCAAGGTAGAAATGACTACACGTTGAAAAAGACTTTTGAAGACTTTTAAGGAAATTCTTTATTTGTTGACCAAATAAATGTTCAAACGATCATTCTAGGTGCCATAAATTTAAAAATGCTGTTATTTGTTGATTTAGAATCACTCTGGACAAGTTAGCTAACAAGTTTTTTGCAAGTTCTAAATAAAATTAAATTTCCAGCATCAATAATATGTAATTATCATGTGAAAAGTATTAAACGTGTCATCTTCAGATTTTTCTAGACTAGGAAAATTACATGCTATTAAACTTAAAATTTTTTAAACAGATATATGTTGAAAAAAAAAATGCTTGGCTATGCACACTTATAATACAAAATATTTTACTTACAACAATAAAATTATTGATATTACATAAAATTTTTAAAAATTGTAAATATACAAACAGTTGTAATCATAAATATTAAAGAAGAGTCCTAGTTAAATAACCATCTATATTTAACTCATGTTTGAATATTGTATCAAAAACCAATAATAGTAACTATATGTCATTGAGCAAAAATTGAGAAATGCAATCCATGAGAAATGCGAAAATTCCACTCCAAATTCTATTTGTTATTGAGCAAGATGGAATAAAGTATGGTGAATATCTTCTACCAAAGAGAACCAATATACACAAGAAATGCCCCCACTTCAGACAAACACCTCTTTAGATAACAAGTAACTTGATTTGGTAACCTGCCAAGAAAATGTAAGCATTTTAAGGGCTGCGAAATCTTCCATTTTTTTCTCTTAAAGATAGCAGAATTAAGTTATGCAAACTCCTAACTACAAATGAGATTGTAAAAAAATATAAGTTTATTGAACTAAAAAGAGTCCTGGACAAATTTCCTTACACACAAAAGAAAACACATTTACCAACTCTATCAACAATATCTTTTTCAAAATATCAAACAATTAAAATAATTAAGTGTTAAAACTGTTTATAATTTTCAAATAAAGTAACAGGATAATCTGAAAATATATTTAAAGTAAAATTTAAATATAATGTTTTGTCTCAATATTGAGATATTAAAGAAGGATTTAGATCAAATATATAGATATATAATATTTATAGTTAAAGGTAGCATGTTAACAGGTCGTTAGAATTGGTAGGATCTTAGTTTGAACTTTCAAATAAAAACAAGTATTAAGGTGGTTCAAATGTAACATCTTTTAATATATCTCTAAATATTAATAGTGAAGTCAAGGAAGTTGACCTGTGAGTATAATTCATATTTGTTATCATTTTTATTAGATAAAAGTGAGAAATCAAATAGAGTTTAACTAATAAGTTCAAAAAAGATAATTTTTTTTATCCTAAGACCATATAAATTTATGTGAGCAATATTAAAAACACTTCTCATCATGGTTATAAGATTAGACTTTCTAAAAATTCCTATATTACTAAATATGTTTATTAAATCGGATAATTTAACCGTTTAATTTGAAAAAAAAATTAACCTTAAATTAGGTTTTTCTTTATAAGATCAAACCTAATCAAATTCCTCCTCTTGTAGTTATTAAATCCGAAATTTAACTTAATTTGATCAAAATTATTATATAATATTAATATTAGTATCAATGATATTAATATAACTAATATTTAATTTATTATATTATTGCCTTAATTAGATATAAAAATATTTATTATTAGGTCAAAATTTATTTTCTTAATAATTGTTCATAACCTTAATTTAATATAAAGTATTGAATCAAACTCTTATTACCAAGTTAAAAATTATAGTTGATAGTCATGATGATTCTATTTAATAACTTATTAGGTCATATATCTTGATTGATTATGACTTGTCCACTTAATCTTTGTCACACGATAATTAATATTATCTTTAACATGTTTTACTTTTCATGAAATAATCAAAATTAAAAAAAAAAACTAAATCTTTAAAATCATTTGTCTTTTAAAATTCACTTAAACTCTTTTTAAGTTTTAAGTTGAATGATGATGTCAGCAACAAATAACTTAATAATTTAAGTGGTACTAAATTTAATTTCTTTAAATAAGTCTCCAATTTTAAGTATTGGAAATGTAAATGGAATTTGTACTAAAAAGTTGTCAACATGGTAATGAGTGAAGTGATCTCGTTGCATAGATTTTTTAACAACATTAAGAAAAATAGATACATTAATTTAGATTGTCTTAACATTACATAAATATTCTAAATGTTTTTTACCCAATCTTTCCTCTATTTCTCTCTCTATCTCGCTCTCTATCTCTATCTCTTTCTCTCTACATAAACATTAAGCTTCACCTTCTCTCTTTTTCCACATTCAAGCATTAAGTTTTGCCTTCTCTCTTTTTCCTCATTCACTCTCACACTAATTTAATATAATTTAATGATATTTTTGTAGTAAACATGAGAATAATAATGTGAACATCAAAATTACAAGTTATTTTAAGCCATAAGAAAACCATCTAACTTCAACTAAATGAAAATTATTTAGCATACTAGTACCAAATATATTTTAATTTCTCTTTTTATATTTTCGTTATCATGCTTTGTATCAAGGGTTTGTTTATGCCCAACAAACCTTATTTAGGGTAGAATTTTTCTATAGAATGCATAAAACTTTTTCTTTTAGTCATTCACTAAAATTATGTTTTGACCTTTCTTCCTATATTAAATATCAAGCTGAACTTTTTAAACTCCAACAAACTCATTTTATCATAGAGTATCAAGTCCAGTTTGAGAAACTTTGTAATTAAAATTTGGAATTCTTGCTTGATAACATTCTCAATTGCTTCTTGTTAGGTATTTCATCATACATTTCACGAAACTTAGTATCCTCAACCCCTGGTCCTACTCTCAAGTCATTGGCTTTTGCAAACCTATTGAAGATAAACTTTGCAACTCTTTCTCTAAACCTAGTTGCCCTTACACAGACATGCGCACCCCATTCACACTAACTCCGTAAACCCACCACCTTGTGTCACTACTACACCGACCTAACCCCTTACCTCCCTATGAAAATGTATCATGTTATCTCAGTTGGAAGAAAGACGATCCCAAGGTCTTTGATATAATTGTGATGCAAAATATATCAATAATCATAAAATCATGACATTCCATTTTTCAGTGTTCCTAGACTTGTAAATGGTCATTGTGGACACATTTCACTTCCATTTATGCTTTCATGCCCTATTTGGCATCCCCTCTCCACAAACCCTCAAATTTACTAACATGATCAACAATCTCCTAGTCATTGTTTGGTGAATTTTGTAGTTTTTATAACATCATCAAACCTTGTATTACCCCAACATTTAGACTTACCTAGTAGTCTTAGTCCACCCTTCTCAGTAATGGTGTCTTTATTCAATGTAAAGGCTTTTGTTATGTAGTGGACATTTCACTCCATGACTTTATTTTTACCATTTCTTTTTTTATCTCCTCCCCATTAAAAGTCGTGATGTGGTTTGATGTATTGAATATCACATACATTTAGCCCCTTAACTACGGATTTTACCAACAAATCACACTTATACTCTTAACCTACAACCAACACATCATACAGATAGATGAGCTTCCTTAATGCTTGTGCTTCTTGAAACTCCACGTGATTTTGTAGAGTATGGAGGAGGCTTGCACTGAACTAATTGAGTGGAAGAAGCTCTTCTCCAACCCGGAAGCAAGGGAAAGGAAAATGGAATCGTGAAATGATGGAGGAAGATACAAGAGTTTTGGTGAAGCTTACGATAGAAGCTTCAATGGAAAGATGAGGTAGAAGATAAAGGAGTTCTTGAAGGAGGTTGGGCCAACCACCAAAAGGTTCTTCAAGATTTTCTCTAGAGAAGAAAACTCAAATGAGAGCTTACAATGTGCTGAAATTATGCAGCATTTCATTACTCAAAATAAGCTACTTTTACATGGTGCCTACACATGTATTTATAGAAGAAGAGTAGAAGAGAAGCTAGTAGTAGAAGGCTCTCTTAAACCTACCATGAGATGTAAGCTACATCTAACCCTAGCTTCTCGAGCACACTTCCTTACTTTTCACACTTCATCACATTATCCTCAATGGTTGGCACCACCTTTAGTGGAGGAAACTTGATGTGCAACCCTCTTGAATCACCCGTTTGTTGGAAATATGTTGTATGGTTGGGTGCGTCTTTATTGATGTATTGGGACCTTCTCTACGTTGCTTGTACCAAGAGAGAATGCTCACATCTATTTCATGCGAAGATCACATGCTTAGTTATTTCCTAGAGAAATAATGGTTTGAACTTGATGATTGATGGCTATGGAAGTGCAAAATGTAGTAGGCTCAAAAGTGAATCTCAATAGCCTTTATTGGAGTGGTCCCCATGTTCATCTTTATCATTGGTGCATGGTGCAGCTGAATGTAACTTCCCTTCTCACTTTGTATATTGAAGTGGATCTCACCTTCACATTGGAAAACCAATTGACATCTTCATCTTCGTTGGTACATGGTGCAACCCACATAACTTTCCTTCTCACTTTATATATTGAAGTGGACCCCATCTTCATCTTGAAAAGTCAAATGTTTAGCATTTCTTTTGAATAGTCTTGTAATTCACCCTTCATGTGGGTCATAGGTGAATCTTCTATTATTTTCTAAAAATTAAGTCCAGATAGCAAAAATTGGAATATCCAAAAGACCAAACACATGTACCAAATTAAAATCTAAACAATACTATCAATTCGGATTGGACTGTATTCCATCAATCACACTCTAAGTCACCCCATTTCCACTCCTACACTAGCTAGTTATTAGTAATTTGGTCATGCTATTGCTTATTTAGACATTCTTTCTATCAAGGGTGCTCCATCCCTAACTATTTGCCCTCAAATTAGTCTTCAAAACCTATCATCTCCTTTTATATAGATTGAAATTCAATATCTCCTCTTACAACACAAAGTTGATTTTAAATCTCTCGATGATTATCACATTACTCTTTGTCACTCTCCTATTAATATCAATCTTTGTTACTATCCTTTTTTTTTCAAAAGAAAACCATTTCCAAAATAATTTTAGAGATGCTCCAACAAGGCTTCATTAAACACAATACCAAGCTCCTTTTCTCCCTTATTCTACTTGTAAAAAATAGATAGAATATGAAATTTATATGTAGATTATTGAGCATCAAATGTCCCCAGCTCACAACTGATTTCTCGTTTCCATTGTTATGAGTTAATAAATGAATTAGGTTCAATTATAATTTTTATTACAATTGAACACTACTCTATTTATCATCAAATTCACTTCATATTTGTTAAGACTCACAAGACAATTTTTCACACAATGGATGGTTATTACGAATTCCTAGTAATGTCTTTTGATTTATTTAATGTGTCATCCACATTTTCAAGACACTGTGAATCACTTTCTTAGACTTTAATTATGTAAACTTATTTTGGTTTTCTTTAATGATAAATTAATTTATAGCCTTACTTTTCCTTGTCACCTCATTCATTTATACACTATTTTAAACCTTTTAGTTATTAATCAATTTTTAGTCAAGTTATCTAAATGTAATTTTGTCATCACCAATGTAAGTTATTTAGATCACATAATCTTATCTCAAGGAGTGACCCAAAATTTAGAAAAAGCTTTAGCAATCATAAACAGACCTCAATTATAATCTCTTATTATGTTAAGAGAGTTCTTTGATATCACTAATTATAGATGATTTACTCACTACTATTAGAGTTATATTCATTGACTTGTTATGTAATAGTAAGTTTACATAGATTAAAAAGGCTAAACACTCCTTTCAAAATCTTAAATTACAAATGCAAAAACTTCTTACATTAGCTATTTCCAAAATAAGCTATATTAGTAAAGGTAAAATTAATAACAAAATATATACACTAAAAATAGTAGTCATAAAAATTAATTCTCTTTATTAATAATTATAGATAAAATTAAATTTTAGCTATATAAAGTGAATAAAAGTGACACTATAATTTATCTTAGTAATTTTTTTTTAAATGTTTATAGTAAAAAAAATCAAAAATATGTGTGAAAATAATTAAAATTAAAAATAATTTTAAAAATTATATAAAAATTTCTGGTTTTTATGAAAATTACTAAAAGACTAATTATATAAAAAAATATTTTATTAAAGAAAAATAGAGAAAAAATATAATGTTATGAAGATTAATTATTAATATTTGGTTTGTATACTAGAATTTTAATTTTTCTGAGATATGACAACTAGAATCACGAAAAAAAAAACAAAATCATGAATAAAAATTGAAAGAAAACTAATATTACAGTCTGGAAAGAAAAAAAAAATAGTGGAAAGAACAGAAGAGGGGTGAAAAAAATGGATGATATTGTGAATCATTTGTCCATGTTTGGAGGGCCATGGTCTTGAAAATTCCTGCAAGAAATTCCTAAAAAATAGTTCCTCAAAATTTAATGATAAGATGTATTTTTTTAGGTCTTGATAAATTAAAATAAATAAAAACTAAATTAATAATGTCTTGTACTTTCAAACCCTAACTTGTTTTTTGTTATCCTGTGTTTGATTTCTTTTTTCTCTATTTTTCAAAACAGTCACGAGACCTTGTATTGATTGAGCCTTCTACACGTGTGTTGTCTTTGAATGTTTAAAATTTCATCGGCAAGTACATTCATATTTTAATGAGTATTTTTCTTTTCAACTTAAAGTTTTTTTCAATGGAGACTAATATATCAAAACTTTATTATTTGAAAAGAGAATAAACTATTTTTAAATTAATAAAATCCAAAAAATTACTAAAAAACAAAAATATTAATTAAAGATGTAAAAAAAAAAAGTGTTATTTAAATTACAAACATTTTTTAAAAAATTACTAAAAAAGAAAAACGTACTTGAAAGAAACATTTTGAAGAAAAAATAAAACAAATATTTTCGTAACATGATTTTGATAAAAGAAACAAAAATTTTGAAAGCATGATGCTGATAAAAAAATAAAAATAAAAAACGTTCTTCAAGGTACCATTTCAAAATAATTATAAAAATCAATACAATTATACTTTAAAACACGATTTCAAATATAAAAATTAAAATCTTGTATTTAAACCTAATTTTTCTTAAAAAAAAGTAAAATTATATTTTAATGTACGGCTTTTTTTTAAAAAAAAAAATTGAGGTTTTAAACATACTTATTTATATACGTAAAAATTGTAAAATTTATTCATTTTAGTAAAATCAACGGAAAATTGCATTATTTATGTAAAAAATACAAAAAAAACTCTTACACATATGTAGTTCCTTTACTGTTTAAAATTTCAATAACAAGTTAATCCATGTTATAACGAGCATTTTTATGATTGAAAGTTCTTTTTAATAGAGACTAATATTCTAAAACTTTATCAAAAATTAATCTAATTCTATCAAAATATAAGATTTTTTTTTAAATATTATCTAAATTATTGGATCTTGGATTCAGCATATTAATCTTTTTTTTTTCATTTTAATTCAAATTTTTTTCTGATAAAGAGTCATACTACAAAATATAGAGTTTAATTAAAATCTTAGAGAAATGAAATGGTGTTGTTTAACAGTAAAGCAGAATTATTGGTATGTATTGTAAATGATTGTATAAGAAAATGAGTTTCCAACAGAAAATCTTTTGAATGGATACATGGTACAATTACAGTACATCTTGAAGGTTCTTGTTGATGAAGTGGGTAACCAAGTCCATGAGAACAACCCTACCACATCACTTTCAAACATCCTCATAGTGCTTTCACTTCTCAGCTATGGAATCTTTCAAAATATGAATGCTCATGGACAAAATTAAAACTTTCACTTCTCATGGCTGTGATTGAACAATTTGAAAACTTTTCACCTAATAAAACCCTAACTAATTAGGGTTTCAGAAAATTAGGGTTTATTTCAGAAAATTATGTCCTTAGCATTTTAGATATGTAAATATTGCACCAGCCTTCCATTTTATGCCATAAGAAAATTTTGAATTTTTGATGGAAGTCTGGTAGTTGTCGAATGAAGGGATTTAGAAAAACTCACCCAAGAAACATGTGTTGCATCAACCATTGTAGGTAACTTTGACACGTTTTGCACGAACTTTAAAACATGAATTTTACAAATATAATGTTGTCTTTCCTTATTAACTTTAATGAAACTAGCTCCATAGTATAAAGGCATGTATATGTTTTTTTTTTTTTTAGTGAAATGTATGAAATTTATGTGTAGAGGGTTGTATCTGTGGAGGAATCATTATAATTTTTTTATTATATTTTAAGGTAAGGAAATTTAGCTTCCTTAAAATATTTTATTATTATATTCTTTGTACCATTTTTTTTTATTTATATACGAGTTAGAATATTCTAAATATTTTATACGTTTATTTATATATTTGTTATTGTTGACAATTATTTTTTTTACAAAAGCTAGCTATAAAAGAAATAAATTCGTGAATTTTAAAAATAAAAACTTTTTCCATGATTTTCTTTTAAAACTAAAATTTATAACTCTCTAACTATTCTTTTAATTTTAATCAAGAAATCTTATGATATTTATGAATGCAATGCAAATAATTAAGTGAAAGATTTACCATAACAGAAGTAAATAACAAAAAAAAAACGTTTATATATATATATTCAATAATGTTTTGTATCTTTATTTTATTTTATTTTATTCTATAATATTTTTTTTTTAATTTTAGAGTAATTGTCATATGTCATTAAATTTGAGTTTTATTTTACTTTTAGATAAATATATGACTGTGGAATTTGTTTGATTTGGAAAAACAGAAACACAAATTTCATTTAATCGAACAAGATTAGTAAAGTTTTGTCTCTCTTTGCACAATAGTCATAACACAAATATAAAAATTTGTATTATTTTAAATTATTCTTATATTTTTTATTATAAGATATTAAATATTAGAATAACCGACTCTAAAAGAAAAATTGAATAAAGTTTCGACTCTTTTCATGTAGAATTATACTAGACCATCTAGAAACAAGCAAAACAAACAATATAAAAAACTTTTATACGGGTTCACTAAAACACATGGGTTATATTTATGTCTTCCTTAAATAGACTGCGTAAGAGATTCCACTAATAATCAATTTATTACAGTCGACGAACGTCTCTTAATTCTTATGAGTATACAAACCATCTTCTCTCGAGATTAATAACTCACTAAAAAAAAAGAGAATTCTCAAGAAGAGCACAAATAAAGTTCATAGGGTATACTTCATAAAGTGAAGAATTACAAAGGCTATTGCACTTACTAACAAGGAACACTATAAGATCATTATATGGTAGAAAGAACTGTATATTCCAGTTGTGTGTTTTTCATCTTGAACTTTACATAGAGGCTTGGAAGATTATCGTTGCAACTTTGATTTAGGTAACGCTTATTGATCTTCAAAGATAATCTTTATCTTCTTTGGCTTAGACGTTTAATAAGAAAAATTCTTATTATATCTTAAAAGCGTTTCTACAATGATTTTGCTTATATAAACAATTTGAACAATATTTGCATGTATAACACTTAAGTCACAATTAATCATAATCACATTGAATAGTGTAAAAATTGAGAAAATATAAGAAGGGATGATTGAATTGTGTTTTTATTAAGTTTACAAAGTTTTTGCAAACATTGTTTGATTTATTGTACATAGATGATGATGTAGTTTATCAAAAATACCAAATTGTAACCATTTCATCTGATTTATCATATCATATGCAATGAGCTATCTCCAATGAATCATTTCTCTATAATATTTTCTTATTGACTTTAACAAATGATCAAATTGTAATTATTATGTTTAATAGACCATGACTGATGCAAGTTATAATCTTAAGTGTAATAATCGGATAAATGATAACTCTCATTCTTCAATTAGTACAAACAATAATAACATATAGTGTAGAGAGATTGTGGAAGAGAGAAATATACACAATAATTTATATTGGTTTTATCGTAACAAATTACAGTCAACTCTCAATCAAGAAATTGAGTTTCACTAGGCAGATTAATGTTGTGAAAAATATTTCAAGTATTCTTTGGATTGTGGCCACTCCTGTGTACTCTTGACTAATCATTTGAGTATTCTTAACACTAGTCATTCCTAGCTTAATTGAGTATTCTTTCAACTCATAACCACTCCTAGGTGACCCCGTAAAGTATTCTAAGGTTGAATTGTTAGATTGGATGTAAGATCAATGGATCTAAACCAGTATAAGTCCTTTTGTATTTTCTTGCTCTTTCTTTATATTCTTTAATTGTGCAAACATCAATCTTATAACTATCTTGTATTAATATTGTATCAATCTTGATTCACAAAGTTACACAACATTGAAATTATTTTTAAAAGAAATTAAAGAATAGAAATCTCTTATGTTGCAACCTATTCTTGAATCAATCTTGTTTCCGTAAGAATTGTATGCTATTTTTAAGTCTTAAAAAGGGTTTTGAAAATGAACTTCAAGAAAGTGTGATTTTCAGAAAAAAAAAATTTTAAAACCAACCCAACCTCCTATTGGTTTGATCAAGCCATTATCTTGTCCTAGCAAATTTAAGTTCTCTCTTTTTGTTCAAATCATTGTCTTTGCGCTCTGTAGAAAGGGGTTACATCTTTTGATGTACACAATGAATAAACTATTTTTGCTATGTAGCTGGATGAACACTCTTAGTGTTCTTCTTGAGACTTTTTAGAAAGAAGGATATGACAAATTGTCCGTTCTCAGCATGAGGATCTCCCTCTTCTGTTTCTTAGTAGCTTCGAAGGGGTGTTTTTCACTTGAGCAACAATTTAACACAATGCAACCTCAACTCTGTTGATCTTCTTTTTGATGAAGGGCTTTTATAGAGGTATTGGAAGAATATATCCATTGAGAGGTCATTTTTAGTTGTTGAGCAACTTCAACTTTTATGCATGTCCTTTCTAAGCTTGAATGTGAATGTTGCATTTAATATGTTCATGCAAACTTAATTTGCAATCCTTCTTTACCTACTAGTCTTGATTGTTAGCAATGCTCATCTCTCTAGTTAGCATAACCTTTTGCACCAGTTCATAGTAAAAGTTAACATTGTACAGGACAAATGACCTAGTCAAACTTGGAAAGCTCTTTGCTTTAGAAGGTTGATGAAGAAATTAACTTTAATCTTTTTTCCAAAAGATCATTTGATGTTGACTTTAGTTTGAAGCTTTAATGAATCTCTTTGGAAGATGATGACATTAGACATTTCCTGTATCAAAAGAATAAGTGTTTGTGTATAATATTCATGTAGTTGTGTGTATTGTTTGATCTAATACACATATGATCTGATCATATAAGCGCTTTATCATACATAAAGAAAGACTGTACAATGTTGTATCGTCTGACAGACAGAACATTATGTCTTATGCGATCTATTGTTGAAATTATTCGTCTTACATATGATGCATGATTCATGTTTTATACTTTATGGTTTTCAACATTTAATCAAAATCACAAGGTGCTGAATTTTTCCTTAGAAGATTGCTTGTTTCTTTAAGTAGCTCATGGTATGATCGTTTGTAATCAAACATTGTCAATCATGAATATTATAGTCATTGAGAATAAAATATCAAACAATTAATTTTTATCTAAAAAGTATTTGATCATTATGGGTTGTTTGTAACTTAAATTCAGATTAATAATCCATGTAGTTTATTAGATCATCTATCGCGAGACTTGATATAAGCACTAGATGGTCTAATGTATCATTCAATTGTCAAAAAACATATGTTAAAATGTTCAAGTAATTTAATCACGTTCAAATAGATAACACACTTAGACTGCTTGTTATCATCAAAACTTATGAATGGTCTACTGGTATTTAGACTGTATAGTGAAGCTCATTGGATTAGATTGTCTAGGGTCTCAACTATTATTTTGTGAATGTTGGATACACAAATTGTAAAGTATTTCTTGCTCCATACAAAGGTTTTCATTACAATCGTAATGAATGAAGACATGGATACATACCATTATAAAGAAGAACTATTCAACATGAGACATTATGTGACAAAAAATGTAATAAAGAGAACATTTGAAATATTGAAAATTTTGTGGGATATTCTTATAAGCACACCATTTTATCCAATGAAAATTTAAGATCGTAATATAATTGTACGGTGCTTTTTACACAATTTTATTAAAATGGAAATGTCCATTAACCTAATAGAAAAGTAATTACACTGAGAATTTGAAGCACGAGTATACAATATGGATGTGATATAGTATGATTCTATCAATATAATTGACTAAAAACTTAGCTATATAAATGTGGAATGAATGAATTGATAACTTTGATGTTAGTTTAATTTTTTATAATGTTTACTTATTTCAATTAGATATTGTTCCTAAGGATTAGGAAGATCAATATGATTATATTTGTTATAAATTGAACTATGTAGTTTTTCCATTTTACATATTTATTTATTTTTTTAATTTTGAAATGCATTTTATAAATGATTATGTAATTTGATATGAAATAGGAATGAAATATAAAAATTCATGCAAAAAAATCTCAATAAAAAGAGAGTCTTCATGCAATGGCCAAAATGATGATGAAGTTATGAATCAAAGTCAAAGTCAAAGATGATATATAAAGCAATTCAAATCACTTGAGAATGATTGAAACAAAATTCGGGAACTAATTTTTTAGAAGTGAATTTAAGTTAAACCACACATTGCATTTCCAATAAAGGGACGGAGTACCATAATTCAATATTTTAGATATGTTAAATTAGAGTGGTTTTGATCAAAATGATGAGAAAATTATAATAATTGTAGATAATAATACTTTCTCGAATGAATATATAAAGATTATTGTGTATATTTTTTTCCTTCAAATGAAATTTTGAATTACTTTAAATTTATAATAAATTAAAAAATATTTATTTATTATTATTATATAGAGTCGTTCCAATGCAAAAGATTATAGTTTCACTTCAATGTCACTTATTGAGGAATTTGTTATTGCTATTGAAAAAGAGTATGATATAGATAAATGAGTTGTCACCCATGTCAATGTTGTCAAAGAGTTAAGTATAGAGAATGCATAACAAAATCTTGACAGAAGTAAATTTCAATTAACCAACATCTTTGAATCAAACACAATTTAAAAAAAAAATGACCATATAAAAATTCAATTGAAAAAAAGAAAACATTTTGAAAAGTGTCTCTATATTATTTTAAAGAGATTAATTATAATTGTAAATCACCTTAACGTTAATAAAAAATATATTTGTTGTTTAAAAGAAAGTTACAAAGGAATTAAAAAAATGAATTTTCATTTGTCTACAATAACATTTAGATGTAAGAGAGAAGACAATAATAATATTTCTATCAATTATATATGTTTTGAAGTTATGACTATGCTTATTATGTTAAATTTGTAAAATCCTTAATATAACAATTATATAGAGATGAACTATTTTAAAATGTAGTTTAGTCAATTTTTTTCTTTGTTAGACTTTTTTGTTTTAAGCATTTTAAACTATTTTTTATTACAAGATTTTTAGGTAGTTTAATAAACAATCTTAAGACATTTTACTTGTGCTAATGATTGAAAAGTTTTAAGATATTGAGTTGTTATATTAATTTATAGTTTTCAATATAATGTTTTGCTTTTGAATTATTTCAATGATTTTGAATCATTTATGTTAAAGAATTATTAATTTTGATAATTATTTAAAATAATTTAGTATTTTTATACTTTTTTATGATAATGTTAACAAAAAGGATAATATATTATTTAAACATGACATACATTCTATTGTATTATTATCTCCATGTTAAACTTAAGATACGATAACATAATGTTATCGAGTTTATCATATCTAATTTTTTTAATTACAACTATATTTTGATTAATCATAAATCACACAACTCTATAAAACACCTATCAAATATCCTTAACTGAAAAAAACTACCTTTTTTAAAATTTCAAACCATTAATAATTATCTTAAACTTGATTATGCTTTTAAGTCTTCACTTGTGAAATTCTTCAACTTCAGTTTTATATAAATTTTTTAATCTTTTTGAATACTGTTATATTAATTTACGTCATAAGTGACATCTTAGTTGAAAAAGCATTATTTTCTTTATATTTTAACTACAAAAATATGTTTCTTAGAATCACATTAAAGTTCAAACACAAAGACGAATTAACGGTTAGTGAATATAGAGCGGCTTAATGAAAACTAATCACAATTAAGGTAACCCTGACTTTCACTCCCGAAAGCAATGTGAACGAAATCGAAAGTGTTGTCAATGTTATAGGTGGGGACTGTTCCCAAGAGTTGTCACACACTTTTGATGTCGTGATGGAAGATTGATCATGTGGTGCAAGATGAATCATGTGCCATCCATGCACTTACATTAAATTTTGTGACCAAGAATTTCATTTTATAGTCCAATAAACAGTGACATCATTGTAAAAAATAAATTTAGCCTAAAGTTTGTACCTTATTATATATGAATAATGTTGAATATTATCACGTAAGAATAAGAAGGTGATGATGGGATAGGGATAGGGCAAAGAAAGAGCAGTGCAATTCCCAAAATATCCCTCCCTCATAAAAGTGGTGCCACTGTTACCTTACAGACCCCTTTACCCAAAAAAAAAAGTATAAACCAAACCACTACAATCGTACGGAACCCAAGTGGCCACGGCCAAACGAAACCTCTTGGATTCTTCTACACCTCCTTCCACGTCAAAACCACCCTCCAAACTCACTTTATTTACCAATCTTGCCATTCCCATCCCAACAAACACGTTAACAACACAACACACCCTTCACACACAACAATCCAATGCAATACAACCCTTGCAAGAAAGAAACCTAAAACAAGAAATTAAATTAAAAAAAAATCTCTCAGATCTGAGTTTCGCGAATTACGCACTTGCTGTGGTTATGGATGTTTCTGGATTTGGTTTTCGTTAATCGCTTTTGAGGAGAGAGGATTTAATTTTGTGGAATTGGAATTGGAATTGGGAGATTCGTTTCCTATTTTTGGGGGAAAATGGAACAGGTGGCTGCGCCTCCGATTCTGATGCAGCGGAAGCGCGATCTGTCGTACGGCGTCGTTGCGGGGACTCCGAGCGAGAGCTGGAAGTGGGACTGGGACAGCGTGCGGTTCGCGGGGAAGCCGCCGAGCGACGGCGTCGTGTTCGAGGAGGAGAGCGTGGCGGCGGAAGCTCCGCGGCAGCTCAACCTCGCCGGGAGAGTGAGCGGCGGCGGGAACAAGAGAGTGCGCTCGGGGTCGCCCGGAGCGGCGACGTATCCGATGTGTCAGGTGGATAACTGCAGGGAGGATCTGTCGAAGGCGAAGGACTATCACCGGAGGCACAAGGTGTGCGAGGCGCATAGCAAGGCCTCCAAGGCGCTTCTCGCCAACCAAATGCAAAGGTTTTGTCAGCAGTGTAGTAGGTTTCACCCGCTGTCCGAGTTTGACGAGGGGAAGCGGAGCTGCCGCCGGAGACTCGCCGGACACAACCGCCGCCGGAGGAAAACGCAGCCGGAGGATGTTACTTCCGCCACGCCGGCCCCCGCCGCCGCAGCAGCAGCAAATTTGGAAATCTTCAACTTGTTGACTGCAATCGCCGGAGCTTCTCAGGGTGAGACTCGTTCAATTCAATTTTAGTTTTATTGATTAATTAATTAATTTATACTTTTTGTTGTTTTAAATAAGTTATTTCTAGTTGAATTCAATTGGAATGATCGTAATGAGTACACGTTGATGGAGTATTTATTTATTTCATAAATATTTAGATTTATCTAGCATCTATGAGAAATCATTAATAATTAGGGTGTAATTGCTTTGTATTCAGTCAAAGTTAATCTCGTAAAGCCTTAAAAACAATGATTTAGTTTTTTTTCTCTCTCTATAATTGGTGGATTTCGGTCCTCATCCTAGGATCTAAGTTTCATAAACAGGCACTGATTTATTAATTTTTAGGATTACGAAAACTAGATTTATTTGTTTTGGTCTAAGGTCATCAAGCATATGGACTAAGGTCGAATTTGATTGCAAATTGAGGGATCTAACAAATTTTATCTTCCCTAAATAAAAAACTATATTTTCGAAATAAAAGCTGATAATCTGAAAAGTGATCAATAGTTTTTATTTGACTTTTGCAGAGATAATTATGATTATTTTTTTCTTTTTAACATCAGTTAAGAAAACAACGATTTTCTTTTCACAATAAGCTGATGCGAAAATAGTTTCTAAATAATAATTATTTATAGTTTTTTGAGAGAAGTTATGGATAAGAAAAACTAATTTGAGAAAATAATGGCTTGTTTATCAGGAAAATAATAAAAAACCAGCGTACCCTTGTGAATTAGGTCTTTGGTTTCTAGTGTAAAATAAGCTTGCAGTAAATTTGTTTGGGTTGTGATGATTATTGTCGCGTGTAGGAAAATTTGAAGAAAGAAGATCAGAAGTTCCGGATAGGGAGCAGCTTGTTCAGATTCTCAATAGGATACCTTTGCCTGCGGATCTAGCAACCAAGTTGCTGGATGCTGGTAATGTCAACGGGAAAAAAGATCATGTACAATCGCAGACACCATCCTCCCATCATCATCATCATGACCAACTGAACCATACCCCGGCTGCCCCATTAACTATGGACTTACTTGCTGTTCTTTCCACCTCTCTGTCTGGGTCTGGCCCTGATGCCAATGCGTCCCCATCTCAAAATAGAAGCTGCAGCAGTGATGGCGGTAGTGTTAAGTCTAGGAGCAGTGCTGATCAGGTGAGACAACAGCACTTCTTTTCAGTTGGCGGAGAAAGAAGCAGTAGCAGTTCCCAGTCTCCAGTTGAAGATTCAGACTGCCAGGAGGATGTTAGAGTTAATTTACCGCTGCAACTCTTTAGCTCCTCCCCGGAAGAGGACAGCTTGCCTAAACTAGCATCTTCAAGAAAGTATTTCTCGTCTGACAGTAGTAACCCTGCAGAAGAGAGGTCACCATCGTCTTCTCCTCCTTCTCCTCCTGTCGTGGAGATGCAGTTTGATTTGCAGGGTGGTGCTAGAGGTCTAAAGCCGGGGAGCATCTCCTCTGGAAGAGGAGTTAATTCAAACAAGGAAACTAGCCAAAGTCATAGTTGTAATGTCTCTCTCGATCTATTTAAAGGGTCAAATAACAGGATCCAACAACCTAGTTGGCTTCAAAGTGTTCCATTTCAAGCTGGGTATACATCGTCGGGCTCTGATCATTCACCTCCCAGTTTGAATTCAGATGCTCAGGTAAGTTTGGGATTTTACAACCCTGTCTTCCTTTTTTTACGTAATTGGTACTTTGCTGTACCTGTATTGTCTTTAAGCTCACTTGGGTAAATAATATTCTTGAATTGGGTCTATTTTGTGGTTTTACGACAGGATCGCACTGGTAGAATAATGTTTAAACTATTTGACAAGCATCCTAGCCATTTCCCAGCAACATTGCGATCACAGGTGTTTGCACTTTCCTTTAAAATTTGACACGGGGAAGTTATTTTATTACGAAATATCCTGTCAAATGTGCATATCTGATAATGTAAATAACTTTGTTTTTTCTTTCTAGATTTACAGTTGGCTTTCTAATAGGCCATCTGACATGGAGAGCTACATACGGCCTGGTTGTGTGGTCCTATCACTTTATGCTTCAATGTCTTCTGCTGCCTGGGAAAAAGTAAGTGAACTGCTGTGATGTACATTTACTGCTTTTATAATTCCATCTTGCTGATTGTTTGCATGTTGTGTTTTTTGCAGCTAGAAGAAAACTTCCTCCAACATGTTCAATCTTTAATTCAAAATTCAGATTCTGACTTTTGGAGAAATGGAAGGTTTCTAGTACATTCTGGCAGTCAATTAGCTTCACACAAAGATGGTGAGCATCATAACTAGTCCTAATGTGTGACTGTGGTTTAACACTTTTTTTTTTAGATTGAATATTATTATGTTCAGAGCTTTGCTCTTGGGACTGTTGTTTTCTTCCATAAATTGGATATTACTGGAATTTTCTTATGAAGGAGTTGAATTAGATCCTTTTTGATCTTGAAATTCCAGGGAAGGTACGCATATGCAAACCGTGGAGGACATGGAAGTCGCCAGAGTTGATATCTGTGTCCCCTCTGGCAATTGTTAGTGGACAGGAAACCTCTATCTCGTTGAAGGGTAGAAACCTGTCAACTCCTGGCACAAAGTCAGTATAGAATTTCCCCTTTTTTGGATGTTGTAATACGCTTCTTTCTGGTCTGTTTGCCTAATATTTGTCCGTTATTTTTGCAGGATCCACTGTACGGGTACTGGCTCTTACTCATCAGCAGAAGTCATCAAATCTTCATATCCTGGTGTGATGTATGATAAGATAAAGTTAAGTGGTTTTAAAGTTCAGGATGTTTCACCCGGTGTTGCAGGTCGCTTTTTTATTGAGGTATTTTTCTACAATCTCTGCACTTGCAGAGACGCATGCATGTCTATAGCATTTTTCATGTGTGAATATGGTGTATGCTAATAAGAAGTGTGGCCTATCTTTATGATCAGATTGAAAATGGTTTCAAGGGTAACAGTTTTCCAGTGATAATAGCTGATGAAACCATTTGCAAGGAATTGAGACCACTTGAGTCTGAATTTGACCAGGAGGAAAAATTATGTGATGCCATTTCAGAGGAGCATGAACATCATTTTGGAAGGCCGAGATCAAGGGAGGAGGCTTTACATTTTTTGAATGAGCTTGGTTGGCTGTTCCAAAGAGAAAGATTCTCATATGTGCATGAGGTTCCATCTTATTCTCTTGACAGGTTCAAATTTGTACTCACATTTGCTGTGGAAAGAAACTGTTGCATGTTAGTGAAAACCCTTCTCGATGTGCTGGTTGGTAAACACTTGCAAGGGGAATCGTTGTCAACAGGGTCAGTGGAGATGTTGAATGCAATCCAACTCTTAAATAGAGCAGTGAAAAGAAAGTACATAGGCATGGTTGATTTGCTCATCCACTATTCTTTACCGAACAAAAATAATACATCCAGGAAATATGTATTTCCTCCTAATCTTGAGGGACCTGCTGGTATTACACCCTTGCACTTGGCAGCATGCACATCTGGTTCTGAGAGTGTAGTTGACTCTTTAACAAGTGACCCACAGGAGGTAAATTTTTTCTCTACACACCATTGCTATGCCTTGTTAAAAAATGACACCCATCATCTGTTTTCGCTGAAGTAGCAGAAAGGGGAAAAAAATTAATTGGGTAATACAGAACCAGGTTCCTGCAGTAGTTATTTTGGGTAAATATCATCTGCCCCCTTCCTGGATGGCAGGTGGTACTGGGGATTTTCTGATTTGAACCTTAAGTAAATGCATATTTCTCTTGCTTTGATGTGTCTCTCCTGGTCATTTGTTTGTTGTTTTCTTGCTTTTAGGGGGGCAGGGGAAAATTAAGATATAAAATAGTGGAATTACCGTGTTTCTACCTTAGCATTATTTTCACCCTTTACTGTATGATTCTATTTCTCTTGTCCTCTATTCGTTGTATTTTATTTTTAACTTGTTCTTATGTTGCTACAGATTGGCTTGAAGTACTGGGAATCCCTTGTGGATGCTAATGGTCAGACTCCACATGCCTATGCTATGATGAGGAATAATAACTCTTATAACGTGCTGGTTGCCCGTAAACTTGCTGATAGACAAAGGGGTGAAATTTCAGTAACAATTGAGAATGAGATAGCGCAACCCTCTCTAAGGGTGGAGCTTAAGCAAAAGCAAAGTAACCCACTCAAACGAGGTCAGAGTTCTTGTGCCAAGTGTGCGACTGCAGAAATTCACTGCAAGAGGAGAATTCCAGGTTCACAGGGCATGCTTCACCGCCCCTTTATTTATTCAGTGCTAGCTGTTGCTGCAGTTTGTGTATGTGTTTGTGTGTTCTTCCGTGGACGCCCATTCGTAGGCTCAGTTGCTCCCTTCAGCTGGGAAACCCTGGATTATGGCACAATGTAATGCCATTGGTATTAGAGATTCGGATAGAAAGGAAGTGGAAGGCATAATAAACCAGGTGGGAAACCCAATTGTTACTTTTTTCCCCTCGCATGACAAAACTGCTTCTGTGGGAAAATGCGGGATTTTGTGACAAGAGCCCAGTGTAAACATATCGTGTGCTGATGTAGAGTTGTGGAGCTGTTTGGCAGATCAACCAACAAATTAGGACTGCCTTTTGTACATATTCTCTGACTTCAATGCTGCCGAGTTTTAAGGATATCACACCTGAATGCTTCATCTGTTGGCGTTGGAAATTCAGAGTTAGAGAAGTCTTCAGCTTTTTTGACCAGATAAAACTTGACACCCCAATTTAAAGTTGGAATGAACGGTGAATATAGCCACAAGCACACACTAAGCATTCGGAATAAAGAGAACTGTGGTGAGTGAACGTTGGTGGTTGTTTGAGGTCAATACTTAGGTGTCATTACCTCTTTCCCAACGGTAATCCACCGAAAAGTTTTATGTTTTTATTTTTCCCTATAATTGTTCTGTTATTTTAAAAATTATAAGTCCAAGTTATTCTGATGCATGAGTTTCGATACTGTAAAGTTTGATTTGAGATTACTGATCATAGGGCTGACCATATATGATTAAAAAGTGTAACATATTTCAAGTTGTATCTAATTTAATTCACGTCTCGTCTCAGATTCGTTTTCTATTTGTTCCTAGATTCTATCTTAGATTGTGAGTCTTCCAACGCAAGACATTCTAGAAGTGGTATGCTTCACTAGTGAAAAGAGGGTTTTTTTCATGTAGTGTTTCTTTTCTGACTCGTTACTTCTTGGTGAGATTAAATTAACTGATAACACGAGGTTTAACTAAAGCATAGATGTGTGTGCATAACAGATCATGAAATTCTATTAGATTTGTTTGAAGCAGAATTTAGGCGAACTACCCATGAGAGTGGGATCGGCGTGCCACGTAACGTGTCTTGGAATGTGAGAAACGCGTAAAACCATGTGATGGGTTCTTACCCTACCATTCTTTTCAGGGAAAGTGGGACCTGTTATTGTAAAATTTATTATAAAGATTAATTTCAATATAAATTATTTTGTAAAATCTAAAACAAACAAACAATTTTGGAGCTTGAAAATCTGTTTTAAAAAGTTTGGAGCCAGAGAATATTTATTTTAGATATAAAAATATAAAAAATGTAAATTGTGGAAGCTATTTTAAAATAGTTTAAATATAAATTTTAAATTAGAAATTCAAGTCAATGAAATCAAAATGTTCGATCTCATCAACGTAATTTGGGTTCTTATGAATATTTAATTTGGTGTTATATATTTTTCCGTCATGGTTGACTTTAGACTTGTTCCGATAATTGAATCGATCGTGATTGGTCGCAGTAACTTAAGACCTTATTTATTCAAAGTTGTCTAACACTGCGTTTGACTAACACTGCGTTTGGACTGATAGTCCGAAACAGAGAGTTGCTTCATAAGAGGGAACTGTTTCAATTTGGAGACTGGAACCAGGCATGTTCATTAGTGAACAGCTACCCTATTTTCCTCAAATAGTTGCACTGTGTCTAAGACCTAAAAACAGTGAACAAAACTATTAAAGACACTTGAAATGATTTCAAAAGGTCAACCTGTTGTTATTTCAGAAAGAGGCAAAATAAAAGGGTAAAACAATTTAAAATGTGTAAATTTATTGATTCTTTATAAAAAATATAAATATATTTATTTTCTCAACTAAAAACAGTGTAATATCCTCATATTTCTCGTGAATAATGCTGCTTTACTGGAAGATGCAAGGTGCAGCCCTGTATTAGAGATGAATACTTTATGATAATTATGTGTTTACTTTAGTGGTTAAATATACACATTCTTATATTTACTTTGTCGAGAAATTTGTATCCAATAGAATGTTATTACAGTGAATGAAATATGAAGAAAAACTAAGGTACATTGAACGAAAATCTTAGATAAAAAAATGTCTAAATATGGGTTTATAGTTCAGTATGAAAAAAGAAGTTACCAAATTTAATGGTTGAGGTTTATTGAAGATGAAGATCATCTAGATGTAAAGAGCTTTTGACTTTTGGTATATATATATAATTTATTAGTTAGAATTGATGGTGACAAAATTTTATCCAAGTGACAAAATATCTTTATTTAAAATATTTGTAAATATGGATATAGTTTCAATTTACATAAAAATATATTTAAATTAAAAGAATTAAAGGTTGTTAATTTAAATAAAAAAATCACAAAAATATTTGTTTCTGATATATAAATTTCCATCGATAAAAATGTAAAGAATAATTACCAATTCTATCTATTAAATAAAATGAGATTATTCACAAAGAAAAAGTGAGATATGTTACAACTTATAAATTTCATATTCAATAATATATTACAATCTAATGGGTACATAAAGTGATAGGTGTTCATGATTGATTTATAATTTTTTTTCAATGCTAGCTTCTAAATAATTTTTAAGTTAATATTTCTCTTATTGAGTACTTTTTTTATAAGTTATGATGAGACATTTCCCACATACAGGTTATTGCTGTTTATTACATACAATGGAGATATTTATCATCTTTGGAGATATTTAGTAGATATAGTGTTGACTGCAGGTCTATTTTGTCTTGTTCAACAAAGTATTAGATGTAACTAACTATCTAAAAAAAATGTATTGTTCAAACTTGGTCTATTTTTTTAATGGGTCATTTTTCGACCTGGTTTGATGGACCATTTTTACTAAATTTTAAAAAATAATTTAAATAAAAAAATAAAAATCAAATATATATTTTTAAAGTGTAAGCCATATTATTAAATTTAAATTTAAATTATAAATATAATGATTTGATATATAAATAAATATAAATTATTATCTATTTTAAAAATAATAATATCACTTTAATTTTTTTAAAATATAATAATTATTTTATAAAGTGGATCGGTTTATAAATTTATGAACTGGTCCTATTAACACCTATTTAGGATACAGGTTTACTGGATCAAAATAAAGATTATCCGATTTAATTTAAGTGACAATTTTTTTTATCTAGCCTATTTTATGTAAATTTTAACACTTCTAATTAAGAGATATTAAAATTTTGAATTGTACACCTTTTCATTTTCAATGAATTAATTTTAATTTCTAAGTTTGCAATACAA
>Ga0099824_1002335_pt1 | contig 27716 bp, 14 predicted proteins | sample SiratrowhiteBW_FD_76837 | JGI IMG/M metagenome (GOLD analysis project Ga0099824, IMG submission 76837) | Root nodule microbial communities of legume samples collected from California, USA - Siratro white BW | ecosystem: Host-associated > Plants > Roots > Nodule | place: USA: California...
AAGAGGAGTCCTCTTCCCATCTATCCTAATTTGACTCGATATCATAGAGAATACTAAAAAAAAAAAATGCTGTAATAAATTTTTTTTCGGCAACAAAAAAAAAAAAAAAAGCAAGCCCTTCATTTACCCAAAACCCATACCCAAACATGCAAATGGTAAACCTTGAAAAGAAGAACAACAAACAACTTGAATTTTGAGAACTATTGGGTTTGCTATCTTCGGTTCAAATACACTAGAAATTAAAAACAAAAACCAAATGAAAAAAAATAAATCTTACTTTCTTTAACAAGGACTCCCATTCCCTTCCATCCTAATGCAACAGACAGATAATTACAATCACAGTGATCTATTTAGTCTCTTAAAAGCTTTGTATTCTACTCTATTCATGACTTCTAACTTTGCCAAGGTATTCTAAATTACAACACCACCTTTTATTTTTATGTTTATCTTCTCCAAAACTATTTTTCTCGTCTAGTTCTCCTTTGCACAATGACTCAAAATATTTCCTCTTTATTTTCTTCATATGTCTCTCCTGTCTCTTTCCCTTATAAAAATTCAAATTTTATAGATATTTTTATTTATTTTTTAATTATGGCATTATCATCGTTATCTTATTAAAAAACAACTGCGAATACAATTCTTGGAAAGAATTATTTTGTTAAAAAAGGTCAAAATTCGTGTAATTCCTAAACGAAGTTTTACATTGATTTATTTAAGTACAAATTCTCGTAAAATCTTGAAATTATTAGCTTTCATTGATTTTATGCAGCTTAATTTCCTTTTCCTCTTCATTTTAATTATAACGTGAAGTTCATTCCTAGTTAAGGAAATCTCCGCTCCATCTTTCTGTTCTTCCACATAAATCAAGTTAGATGAAGGGCATAGTTTCAGTTCCCATACAACCTTCAATCATTACCAATCACATCACATTATTTCCTAAACCAAATCAGATTCAATTTCAATTCTAACTTCCCAACTCTCTGCACCTAAATCTTGCAACTAAACAAGCCTCTCGTTTTTATAAGACATCACACTTTCTTCCCTTCATCATTGCCCAGCTTCTCTTCTCTCTCTTCTTCTTCTTCTTCTTCTTCTTCAAAAGAGAGAGAGAGAATGGCAATGGCAAGCAAAGAGAGGGAGAAAAAACTCTTCTTTGTTGGGTCACTTGTGAGCTACGCTGCAGAACTCAAGCTGCTTCTCACACTTGTCCTTCTCCTTTGCGGCGTCGCCACTCTCCTTCAGTTCCTCCCTTCACGTTTCACCATCTCTTCCTCCGATCTCCGCTTCTGCATCTCAAGGGTCTCCCTACAATCCCCACCACCCTCTACACTACTTTCTTCACCCCCACCACCTCTTCCCACACCCCCTTCACCACCCTCTCCCACCCCTCTCCTTCCCAACGCCACCATTAAGCGTGTCTTCAACACTTACGGCTCCGCAGCCTACAACTTCATCACCATGGGAGGCTACCGTGGAGGACTCAACACCTTCGCCATCGTTGGCCTTTCTTCCAAGCCACTTCATGTCTATGGGAAACCCACCTACCAGTGTGAGTGGATTCCTCTACAAAACACCACCTCTTCTTCAAACCCCATCACCGCAAAGGGCTTAAAGTACCTCCCTGACTGGGGCTACGGCCATGTCTACACCGTAGTGGTCGTTAACTGCACCTTCAATGCCTCCACCATCAATGCTGCCAACACCGGTGGCAAGTTGGTGCTCCATGCTTCCACCTCGGGAGCTGGCGACGCCAACTTCAACGTCACTGACAGAATAGAGGTTCTCCAAGAAGCACCCGGGAGTTTCAATGCTTCACTTTTTCTGTCAAAGCCTAAGTATGACTACTTCTACTGTGGCTCTTCTCTCTACGGGGACTTGAACCCTCAGAGGGTGAGGGAGTGGATCGCTTACCACGTGAAGTTTTTCGGGCCAAGGTCGCATTTTGTTATTCATGATGCTGGTGGGGTGCATGAGGAAGTGCTGGAGGTGCTGAAGCCGTGGATGGAACTGGGGTATGTGACGGTGCAGGATATTAGGGACCAAGAGAGGTTTGATGGGTATTATCATAACCAGTTCATGGTGGTCAATGATTGCTTGCACAGATACAAGTTCATGGCTAAGTGGATGTTCTTTTTTGATGTTGATGAGTACATTTATGTGCCACCTAAGAGCACTATCAAGACAGTCCTTAACTCGCTCTCAGAATACGACCAGTTCACCATTGAACAGATGCCCATGAGCGGCAAGATTTGCCTTTCTCAGGATTACGGCAAAATTCACAGGTACAGTTTTGCAGGCCATGATTCACAATATTCTTTTTTCCTTTTGCTTCAATTAACTTCAACACTTAACTTTTGCTAGATAGGCTTCTATGCAACTCAGGAGACGAAAAAAATGGTAAAATGAAATGGGTTCTGCAGAAAGTCAAAATTAACTTAACTTTTATTAAAGTTCAATCATTTAACAAATCTTTGCATAATTTTTATTTGAAGTAGGTGGTTGCTTGGTTAAATTTATCCTTTACCGAAATGGCTCAAACAATTGGGAGGATTAATAAGTTTTGCAAGTGTGAATTTGGCTTTAGCTGTTCACCTGAGGCATCTATTAGATGTCATTGTCCTTTCTTCTTTTGTTTCTATTGTGGTAATCATAGAGGATATTGATTGGTTGGACACTGTTTATTTCTTATGTGGAGGGAGGATAGGAAATTGCATTATTGTGGTGTGGATGCGTTTGGAAATATTTGCCCATCCCTTTAGCACTGATTCTGTTTTTCTAGTGTAGCAGGACAGGTGGAAAAGTGGGGCTTGTTTGAACCATGTCCTAGAGTATGATTTGTTTCTAATTTATACACACGACCATGTTTAAAAATAAAACCAACTATACAAAAGAGTTATTAGTAACACTAGTTCAAGAACATAATTTCTATATTATTCAATAAGCTGCACTGACAATCTTTAAAAACATTTAATTCTGGTATTTGAAAGACCCCACTGAGTGTGATGAGAACTGATGATCCTCCCTGACCTTTATTTTGGTTGATTTTATTTCTTATCCTTTGATTAAGACCCATTACTCTTTTGTCCACAAGGATCATGACAGCTTTGACTCCAGCGTATTTTAATATTCATATTAAATATAACCATGAATTTGGTCACTGTCCAAAAACAACGGTTAGATCCATTTGTCCAAGTGTCAGTCTTTCGATTATACGGCACAGAATTGCTATAGACGTTTGAAGCTAGATGGTAGTGATAGTAGTGCATCAATCAATTGTCAAGTGTAATATTGCTTTTACTGTGGATCTTATAATTACGTCTACCATAAGCACACATAAGAATAATGCTTTATATAGGATGTTGTCTAATTGAACTTATCAATACTGTTTACAAACTTTGGTTTTAAGCTTATGAATAAACTTTTTATGTTAAGCTCTTATCAAAATGTTTCTTTGATCATGCTTGTGTTTGACATGGTGTGATATGAACTTAACAGGAAATGGGGTTTTGAAAAGCTTGTGTATAGAGATTCAATCACCGGAATTCGTAGAGATCGAAAATATGCAGTGCAACCACGCAGCCTGTATGCAACAGGGGTGCACATGTCACAGGATCTATCAGGAAAAACAACTCACAAAACTGAAGGTAGGATCATGTACTTCCACTATCATGGAACCATATCACAAAGAAGAGAATCATGTCAAATACTTGTAAACACAACACAAGTCACCAATGACAAGATCCCTTATGTGTTGGACACCACATTGAGGGACATTGCTGGGGCAATCAAGAAATTTGAGCTCAAGATGATTGGATCAAGATTGCAGAAGACACAGCAATGACACACTTCAAATCTTTCTTTCCTTTTCTCTTGGTGGGGCTTTCCTAAAAAAATATATGATTTAACTTATGTCAGGATAGAAAAAACCACCAAGTTCTTTTTTTCAATATCTGTATTATATATAATTTTTTTAATTATTTGGTACATGGGTATACGATTTGTTGCATTTTAAAATTATTTTGGGTTCTTCATATGTGGTGTATTTTGTATAAAATAATGAATAAAGATGAATGATATAATAATGGTGTCGGTGAGAGGGACCAGGGTATCCCCCAACTTAGGTGCCATCATATGAAGTGTAACCAATGTGGTGTGTTGCTTTCTCATAGTGCATCTTTCCTTTTTATTGTTCATCATTGTTTTGGACCTTGCTTCTTGTTGAATCCTTATTCCTCAGTAAATTTGGATGAAAGCATGGCTTCTATTTGTAGGAAAATGGGAAATTGTAAGGTGTTGTTTTAGGGAGAGATGATTGATGCAAGGGTAGCTTTTTGGGCAAGAGAAAAGGAGGCGTGGGTGGATGTGGAGGACATGAGTCCTCTTAATTTCTATTCACATCCAACAAATGTGGTCCCAGGACATGCAGAATCATTAGTTTGGACACTGCTTTTGTTTTACATGATCCTTGTTCTTACTATTTCATAACTAAAAAAATCATGTACCAAGAGAATCTCTACTATTTAATCGTCTACCTAGAGCATCTCTCATAATGATTATGGCTTTGGGTTTCATAAAATATGTTTAAAGGATTAACCTGTTGAAATATTTCTTTTAAAAAAATACATAGGTGCAACAAACTATTATTTAAGTATATGGTAACAACGGAACATCAGAAGTTAATATTTCTTTTTTATATTAGTTCGAGATATTTACTCATTCTATTGATGAATAGTTTTCTATAGACAGCATGTCTCCAGTGTAGATTCCTCTACTAACCATATTTATTTTAGAGCAAACAGTCATTAAAGTATAACATGGGATTCGCATTTTTGTTTTTAAGTGCAATTAGAAAAGAATAATTTTAATACAAAAATTTTAATTCTATTGATTTTGTTTTAATTCTACTAATGATTAAAGTAATTAAAATGTATTTCATTTTTAATAATCGTCACATCTGTTTATTTAAAGAAAAATTAATATTAGTATATAATTAATTTAAAAAATAACTAAAAATTTTAAATTATAAAAGAAAAAACTCTAAAAAGAGTTTATAGATAGGTTATTTTTCATCGACCATCACGATACTGTGTAGAGATAATATTTTGATTTCAAATGCATGATGACCGACACATGTCGTTTGTTGGTCTTACAATGTTTTATTTTATTTTATTTTTAATTTTCTTATGTTTTTCTTGTTGCTCTTCATTCTCCGTGTCCAAGTCTAGTTAAGGCACCTTCAAAATTTTTAAAAAATTTGACATTATCCTTTTTACCCTGTCAATTCCAAAATGTATATTTGGGTCAGAATATATTAAGGAACAATTTATTTCCAAATATATTGATTGAGTTTCCGAAATTAAGTATTTTATAAGTTAATAAATAAATTGTTTCCGAACAAATTATTCTAAAATATATTTGAAAGATGAGAATATGTTACAGAATAATTTATTTTAAAATTTATTGATTGAATTTCAGGATTGGACGTTATGTAAGTTAATGTTCTAAAATTAACTATTCTAAAATAGATTTCCACTGTATTATTATTTTGAAACAAAATATTATGTAATTTAAAAAATTTATTTTAAAAATTAATATATAATTTTAGAACAGGTCATTTCAAAATAGGTTAGGTTTTTTTGAGTTATGAAACATTTTGTTTCGGAATAACCGTCTCTATTTTATTATTTTATGGATAATTTAGACAATTTTAAAATTTTGGAGGTGAATGAAGAAAGACTTGGAGGTGCAGGAAGAAGAGTGTTCTTTTTTACTTTTTCTTTTGTTTGATGTTTCGTGTTGGGTTGTATGAATTGACATGAACTATGCAGTGTATCTATAAAGACTCCGGTTTATTAGAAATTAGAATAATTATTAAGTTCATTTTGTTTCCAATTATATTTGGTTAAAATGATGAGTTGGCATTTTTGTTCTCTCACCTTTTTTTCCTATTAGAATAAAACTTACGGTCTTGTTTAGATTAATTAATCAGAATTTGTAATGGTATTTACAATATCAAAACCTTGTAATAATAATAGAGAAGAAAATTTTCTTTTTATTATCAATTCTGTTTTACCTACTTCTGTAACTCCAAAATAAAAAAATGAGTTAAAACTCTACAATTTATTATTAACAAATTAGCCACCCTTCAAACCCCCTTCAAACACAATTCAATGCGGATTATCATCTTCAACTTGTCTTTCTCAACGGTTAAAAATCATTGGATCTACTCTTTCAAGTAGATTAATCTTTTCAGTTTCATCATATTTCCCAGGATTCTTGCCTTTACACGGTACCTATTGGAAAAATCTCAAAAGTAGATGTATCAAAAGAGTTAAATGACTCAAGTCTTCTTTAAATCTAAATATAAACTTGAGAGAAGATTTAAGTTAAAAGTGTGGCAAAAATTTAATTGTTCGGATTAAAAAGAAATTATGATTTTTTTTTTAAAAAAGAGAAAATTTATAAAAATTTAATAAAAAAACTTTAATGTATAAAACTATAAGATAATATTATAAATTAATTTTAATTAAATAATAAATTACAATTTTATTATTATTTTCTAAATTTAGTATTTTATTAATATTTTATTATTATTTTATAATTTTATTATTATTTTAATAATAATAGTTTATTTTTAGTATATTATACTATATGATTAATCATATTTATTTTATGATAATAATAATATAAATATAAATAAATTAATAATGAGGTTTAATTATATAAAAAATATAATATTATTTCAATTGTTTTTAAAAAATTTCTTCGCAAATCTTTTCTCAGTTGCAAAGAAAGTTTAAAGTCTCGTTTTTCATTTTTATATATTATTTTATTCATCAATTTGTTAAACTCTTAGTTTTTTTTTCTTTTTTTTTATTATAACTTTTCAATCGTTGAAAATAAATAGGGTCTTTATCTTTTTTTAATCAGGTTTTAACGGGTAAAGTTATTTACGCTTAGCTAACAACTTAGTGGCCAACTATATATCAAACCATTTTGAAAAACTGTATAATTATGTGACTAAATTTACTTTTGGTTCTAAATTGTTTTATCTCTTGAATTCTCAGTTTTAGTTTCTAAATTTGTAAGTGACCTGTTACTCTGTGGATAATTTGGTTGAGGAATTCGTTTAGACTAGGGATATAAATTAAAACCCTCTTATTTTTGTTAAAGTTGTGTTAGTAAGAAGGAGGTTGGTCTGCATGTAGTTAATGTTGTTGAGGAAAAATAAGGCTGGTCTTCTCGGGTTTGTTTGGAATTTTTAACATATCCAAATGTCTCAAATGGTTATTATGAGGGCTAGATTTTTAAAGAATAAATATTGTAAAATTTCTCTTTTCAAATCTTCTTCAGTATGAAAGGGGTATTATTGATTGGTACAATATTGTGTTGGAAAATATTCACTAGACTATTCGTTGTGAGGAGGAGGTTAATTTGTGGAATAACGGATAGTGTTCTTTTTTATACATTTTGTACATTACTGATATTCCTAATCTTAAAAGGAAAAAAAAAAAAAAGGTTTTTACTATTGTGGTTCAATCTTGGAATGGTAATAACTGGTGTTTACCTAGTGCTATACAAAATGTTATTGAAATTAAATTTCAAAATCTTAGTATTTTTTATTAGTAGGACTAGGCTTTAAGTTACACAATTTTTTTTTGTCATTTTGGATTATGTTTATGTTCCTTGGGGTGATTTGATAAATTTATTCTCACAACTAAGACTTTTAGTCTTGTGGAGCCTTATGCATAATAGATTGCAAATTGATAGTGTTTGTAATCATTGTGATGAGACTTTTCTTTGAAAGTTTTTTGACTATTAAATTGTGGGCATGACTCTAAATTTTGTTTCCCAATTTGATTTCTTTTAATTTGCCAATATTTAACCTTTTATAAATATTGTAGGTAGTCCAATTATAAAGGATATAAGGATTGTTATTGTGACATATATTACTTGGATGCTTTAGAGAATGAAAAAACATGCTCTCTAGTAAAAATTAAATTTTCGAAACACTCTTAATATATTCAATGGTATGTCACAAAATTAGAAAAATTATTTTAAAAAAATTATGAATAATGATATTATTGATTTTGTTATTTTGAAATCATTTAGTTGATATCAAGTGTAAGGTAGGTTAAAGTAAGGTAGGTTAAAGTTAACGGGAATGTGTTGTTAGAAGTTGTGGTATCTTCTATGGAGATTACATTTAAGATAAAAAAACTCTTTGTATTAGAAGTTTATGGTGACTATTATAGGTATTAAACATCTTAATAATATCCTTGGTTTTAAAAGGATGTGACATGAATATAATTATGTGATGATCAATGAGGCTTTTTCTAATAGGCTACTTATTGAGTTTGAGGGACATAACCTTAAAATGTATTAAAAAATGTAAAACAATGAAATTTAAATTTTTACACATTTACAAAGAAGGCAATCAATGTATGGATAGTTTTACCTACCATAATTAGTTTTAATGGTTTTAGAAATAGTTAATATGTTTTCTAAGAGTATTATTTGTTTCTACATGGATTTGGTGATTTAGTTTCCCCAGGTGATTTTTTTTTTTTTTTCTTTTCATTTCAGGACATATAAACAGGATAATATGGTTTATGAGTTTTGAGGTGTTTAATGTCAAAATTTTATAGTAATACCTACCATTTGAATTAAAAAAAAAAAACTGTTACCAAATGTTAAATTTAAACATGAATCAGATATTTTCAAAGACTAGATAATTGAATTCATTAATTTGAAAGAAAGATTAATAACCACAAAAAACAAGTTTAAAAATGAGAAACCTATTTTGACTTCCCTTATGTGACAACCACGAGATTGTTTTTGGGGTTTCATTTGTAATATTTACTTTTCCAGCTCTTTTCTTGTCTCAACACTCTTTCCCTTGCTTTTGGTGTTCTTCCTATGCTTTCTTGGCCTCACTTCGTCTTCTTGTCTCACTCTCTCTTTGTTGTTAGTGTTCTTTTTGTTGTTGTCTCTCTTAAGTGTGTTCCCACTGTTTAGGTGTGACTGTCAGTGTTCTCTTATTTTGAAGTGGTTCTGCATTTTGAAATAAGGTAAATGTATTATGTTTAAGGTATACATAAAAACAATCCTCTTTTGACACCTAAAAATAAAGTAAATGTATTATGTTTAAGGTATACATAAAAACAATTCTCTTTTGACACCTAAAAATAGGGTAAATTTATTATATTTAAGGTATACATAAAAACAATCCTCTTTTGACACCTAAACATGTAAAGGATCTTTTGAAACCTTAACATGTAAAGGGTTTAAGGTTTATGAGTATTGTTTTTTTTTGGTTTAGTTTTTGAATTTAGGATATGTTTTATTGTTCACGAGATGTGTGTTGTAAGTTTTATTGAGACTCAGTTTTGATTTAGATTGTGAGTGTGAGATAATGTATACTTAAAAAAGAACAACTTGTTTTAGAATCTCAACGTGTAAATGTTTATGGTTTGCGATTATTTTTTTTAAGGTTTAGTTTTTGGGTTAAGATGAATATCGTGAGTTTTGTTCAAACTCAATTTAGATTTAAGTTGTGAGTCTGTAACGATGTATATACATTAGAAATTGTGGATTTTTCTTATAAAAAAATTGGACAATATGTTTGAAATAGTTTATACATTAATTCTTACATAATGGATTATACACTTATATTTTGGTTCCGTTCATTGAACCTTATTATTTTTTTTTTTGCGTTGGTTAGAATAGAGTTTAGCCTTAGAAGATAGTTGGTGAATATTTGCTTAATCATGTACTTGGTGAACCTGCTTTTGTTTTACATGATCGTTGTTCTTATTATTTGGTAACTAAAAAAAATCTTGTACCAAGAGAATCTCTAAATATTTTATCGTGTACCTAGAGCATCTCTCATAATAATTAGGCTTTGGGTTTGATAAAATATATTTAAAGGTTAACTTGTTAAAGTATTTCTTTTACAAAAATAATCAGGTGCAACAAACACTTATTTAAGTATATGAATACAAGGGAACATCAGAAAATATGTCTAATAGTCTCCAGCGTAGATTTCTCTACTAACCATATTTATTTTAGAGCAAACCGTGCGTAAAGTATTTATTTTAACATTTTTGTTTTTAAGTACAATTAGAAAAAAATAATTTTAATACAAAAATTTAATTTTATTGATTTTGTTTTAATTCTGCTAATAATTAAAGTAATTAAAATGTATTTATCTTTAATACTCGTCACATGTATCTATTTAAAGAAAAGTTAATATTAATATTTAATAAATTTTAAAAAAGTAACTAAAGATTTTAAATTTATAAAGAAAAAACTCTGAAAAGAGTTTATTGATAGGTTAATTTATTTATGATCATGATACTATGAAGAGATAATGTTTGTTTTGATTTCAAGTGCATGATGACCGACACATACTTGTCGTTTGTAGGTGTTACAATGTTTTATTTTTTTACGCTTTTTTTGTTATTTTTTATGTTTTTCTTGTTCGTCATCGTTTTTTTATTTTACTTATCTTTGATGCTTCGTGTTCGGTTGTATGATTAGAAATTAGAATAATTATTAAGTTCATTTGTTTCCAATATTATATTCGATTAAAATAAGGAGTTGGCAATTTTTGTTCTCTTATTTTCTATTAAAATAACACTTACGGTCTTGTTTAGAATAATTACTCAGCATTTGTAATGGTATTTATAAGATCAAAACCTTGTAATAATAAGAGGGAAGAAAATTGTCTTTTTTATTATCAATTCTGTTTTACCTACTTCCGTAACTCCTAAATAAAAATAAAATAAAATGAGATAGAACTGTACAATTCATTGTTAACAAATTAGTCACCTTCAAACCCAATTCAATGCGGACTATGATCTTCAACTTGTCTTTTTCAATGGTTAAAAATCATTGGATTGACTCTTTCAGATAGATTAATCTTTTCAGTTTTATCATATTTCTCATTATTCTTGCCTTTATATAGCAGCTATTTATATGAAAGGAAAAAAATCTTAAAAGTGGATGTATCAAAATAGTTAAGTGGCTTGCACTTTATTTATTTGGAATGAAGATATAGATTTGAGAGAATAATTTAAATTTAAAGTATATAAAAAGTTAAATATTTGTGTTAAGGTAAAGATATGAGATTTGAAGGAAAATAAAAAAAAAATATTAAAGGTTGTGAGTGATTTGATGTGAATGGTTAATAAAGAATAATTTTAATGAAATAATAAAATTATTATAATTTATAATTTTTCTTAATACTTTATTAAATTATATTATTAAAATTATATTATTTTTTAATACTTTATTATTATTTTATAATTTTATTACTACTATTTTAATAATAATAATAATAATAATAGTTTATTTTTTTATTTTTAGTATATTATATTATATGATCAATCATATTTATTTTATGATAATAATAATATAAATATAAAATAAATAATAATGAAGTTTAGTTATATAAAATACATAATATTATTTTAATCATTTTTAAAGGTTTTCTTGCAAATCTTTTCTCAGTAACAGAGAAAGTTCACTGCCTTGTTTTTTCATTTTTATCTATTATTTTATTCATCAATTTGTTGAATTTTCACTTTTTTCTTCGTATTACAACTTTTCAATTGCTGACAACAAATCGGGTTTTAATCTCTTTTAATCAAGTTTTAAAACTTTGTTATATCTTCTACTTATGCAAATAACTATACAAAGTTATTTACACTTTGTTAACACAACTCAATCACTAATTATCAAATCATTTTAAAAAGCTGTATAATTATGTAACTAAATTTAATTTTGAGATGATCCTAAATTGCTTTATTTTTTTTTAATTTTAATTTTCAAATTTATAAATGACCTTTGACTCTTCTTAAGGTTGTGGATCATTGGTTGAGGAACTTCATTTGGATTAGGGATATAAATTAAAATCTTCTGATTTCTATTAAACGAACTATCATTTGTGTTAGTAAGAAGGAGAGGAGGATGGTCTGCATGTAGTTAATGTTGTTGATGAAAATAAGGCTTGTCTTCTTAGGCTTGTTTGAAGTTTTTTATATATCCAAATGTCTCGGGTGGTTCTTATGAGGGCTAGAATTTTAAAGAATAAATATTGTAATTTTTGTTCAAATCTTCATTAATACGATAAGGTATTATTAATTGGTGCAATATTATGTTGGGAAACACTCACTAGACTTTTGGTTGTGGTGAGCAGGTTAATTTGTTGAATGACAAAGAGTATTCTTCTTTATGCATTTTTTACATGACTGATATTCCTAGTCTTGAAAGGAAAATAACAAACTTTTTGCTATGTGGTTGAAGCTTGGAATGAGTAATAATTGTGCTTGCCTAATGCTATATAAAATGTTCCTGAAATTGAATTGCAAAATCTTAGTATTTCTTATTAGTAAGATATTCCGAACTAGACTTTGAAGAATCAGGGTTTCTAAGTTACAAATTTTCTTTTTGTCATTTTGATTATGCTTATGTTCCTTGATTAGATAAATCTATTCTCCCAGTATTGTGGAAGCTTATGCATAATATTGACTTTAAGAAATGAAGTACTTTTTGTTGTATATGTAGTGTTTGCATTCATTGTGATTTATGGTTATTAAATTGTGGGCAAGACTGCAAATTTCAATTCCCAATTTTTTTTTTTAATTTTGTCAGATGTTTTACTTTATAAATATTATAAGTAGCCCAGTTACAATGGATATAAGGATTGTTATGGTGACATATATCACCTAGATGTTCTAGAGAATGAAAAAGCATGCTACATTTTAATAAAAATTGAATTTTCAAAATGTTCTTAATATATTTAATGGTATATCAAAAGTTAGAAAATTGTTCTAAGAAAATTTTGAATAATGAAATTATTGATTTTGTTATTTTAAAGTTATTTGATTGATGTCCAGTATAAGTTAATACAAATATGATATGTTGTTAAAGATCGTCAAGGACAAGGACAAGTAAGTGGTGATGGTATCATTCAAAATGATTATGAAGATTATATTAGGGTTTTTTTTATCTACTTTAGGATAAAAAAACTTTTTTTTATTTGAAATTTATGGCGACTATCGTATTTATGGAGCATGTTAATATCCTTAGTTTTAGAAGGCTATGATATGAATGTGATTATCATTTACACTTTTGCTAATAGGCTACTTATTCCTCTAAGCAATAGATGCTTGAAATGCATTCAAAAAAGCAAAGCAATGGAATTTAAAGTTTTACACATTTATAAAAAAAACAATGAATGTGTATATAATTTTACCTCCTATAATTAGTTTTGATAGCGTTTAAATAGTTAATACTTTCCTTGGTAGTATTATTTGTTTCTACATGAATTTAGTTTGATTTAGTCCTCCCATATTTTTATATTTTCTTTTCTTTTCATAACATGTACATACCATTTTCTTTTCTTTTTTATGACATATAGATAGGATAACATATGATTTATGAGTTTTGAGGTTTTCAATATCAAAATTTTATAGTGATACTTACTACCTGAATTTAAAAACAAATATTGTTACCTAATGTTAAATTTAAACATGAAGTACTATAATCACTTATTTTTAAAGGCTAGATAATTAAATTCATTAATTTGAAAGATTAATGACCATAAAAACAAGTTTAAAAAAAAGAAAAATGATACTTTGAGACGGTGATGTGCCATAACCCTATTTGACATCCCTTACGTGAAAAAATATTATTTTATTGCTCTTCTCTCTGCATTTTATGTTTTTATCGTCCTCTCTTATTGTCTTACTCACCTTTCTTGGCTGTTGCTGCTTCTTTCGTGATTGTCTCCCTTATTCATGTCCCTTATCATTTGGATAGTTCTCTTGTTGTGTCTCCCTTATTCATGTCCCTTATTATTTGGATAGTTCTCTTGTTGTGGAGTGGTTATACATTTCGAATTTCGAACAAAGGTAAGTGTGTTATGTTTAATGTATACAGAAAAAGGACAATTTTTTCTGAAACCTAAATGTGTAAAGGGTTCATGGTTTACGGCTATTGTTTTTAGTGGGCTTAGTTTTTGAATTTAAGGAATGTTCTATTGTTGGTGAGAAAGTGAGATAGGTGTCGTGGGTTTTGTTGGGACTCAATTTTGATTTAGGTTGTAAATGTGTGATGATGTATATATATAAAAAAAATAGTATTTTTTCTATTTGAAGTCCAAATGTGTAAAGAGTTCTTTAAAAATAGTACAGGACCAAAAGATTTTTTTTCTTGTTTTTAAATAAAAAATAACATATCTTGTTTAAGCAGCCAAATATGATTGAAGATAACGTAATTGCATGTTTCCGTGACATGCGTTCATCTAAAACCCTCCGAGCTCGTTTTTGCATCACATTGTTGTTATGATGTGAATTTGAAGGATAACACGGATGGAAACGTCATAGAAACACAATAGTTTTTATGGGATCATAAGCCTCAAGTTACATATTTGAATATGCATTTCGCATGATGGGAAGATTTTGTGCAAATCTTCATATTTCTACTGAAAATCACCCATCAATATTTAACCGACGCTAAACGATTGTGATAAAAGTGGCAGAACCAACTTGACATAGTGTGAGCAATTTAGCTATTTTTGTTGGCACTCTTTCCACAGTAGAGACTCCTTCATCTTCATGCACCTTGTGCTTGTAAGAAGGCTGTAAAATCCTCTCTGGCTGTGCTTAAACTAGGAAAAATGCAGGATCCTGGAGAGGTGGGCTTTGATGTAGAAGATGATGTGGAAAAGCGAACATGCTTAGGTGATTTTGTAGCCGAACCAGTCTTGGGAAGCCCTTTAAGGTCCTTCTCAAAGACAAAAGCTGAGGCAACTGGGGCATGCACATCATTAGCACTGCATTTGATCAACTCCAGTGGAAGATCAAAGTAGGAGGAATTCATGGGGTCTTCTTCAGTCTCATGGAACAGTGCAGAAGAAGCCCAAGAACCACACTCAAACTTTTCCAGAGAAACCGTCCTAGATATTACACCACCTTCCACCACTGATCCTTCTTTTCTCATTTTAACAGGTTTTCCTCTCCCGAAGCCTGGAAGATACAGGCAAAGAGCACTGCACTTAAACCCCTCCTCTTCATATGCTTCCACATCCTTCCCACTCACAGGACTATCTCTAATGGCTTCAGTTTTGGAGAAGCTGTTCTGATGCGTGCTATGACGTTCCACTGCATTTGGTATGGCCCACCAGAGATCAAATTCATCTGAGGATGCACGTGCTCTCCCCTCGCCACATGACTTGCTCCTCCTCAAGTGCATTTCTTGTAGTTGGTCATGCTGATGCATGAGGGTTCTACCTTGACATGGTGATTCCATGATCCTTTGTTTCAGTTTCTTCTTCATCAGAGCTGAAGGTGTTGAGTTGGCTGAATTTGGAAGACTAAGGCCCGGGAATCTTGGCTTTGGGGGTTGTGAAGATGGACAGTGCAAATCAGTGGCTGCTAACGTTGTGCTAGCATCGCAATATTCTTGTTGTGACCGTGCATCCGCCATAATCTTTTCTTTATGGGCTGTCTCAGTGTTTGAGGTTTTGGCTTTGATCATCTTTGTTACTGGGAAATTACCTTCAGCTATCAATGTCTGCTTCATCCTAAATTTATGTACTTTTGGAAGCCATGCGTTCTGATGTTAGGTATTTTTGTATCAGGATCGAAAACTAGGATTGAAAGGGACTTGTGGAATGGGAAAACATAGTGGAATTCAGTATTTGAATAAAAAAAATGCATAGGACGTGAAGAGTGTGCAACATGTCCATCCATGTCTTAATCGTGATGACTATGTTTTCTCTCTAATCAACATTACTTATATATACTTTATAAAGGTATGTTGATAAAACAAGAGTCAGAGATCCCATTAAATCAGAATCTGAACGTGCTGGCCTCTCAAAATAGAAAGAAAGAAAAAAAGAAACCATGGGTGAGTCATGCATACAAAAGAACCTAGGGTCAACCACAGGGAATATAATTAATATCACCAACATACACTTGTAACAAGCATTGGCTTTTCAATATAATTATGCTAACACACATGAACATTGAGATATACTTGCTAATTACATTATAGTGTAACATTATACACTGAATTTGAGTGGAATGAGAGTTCCTACTGGAGGGAATTGTAAAACAAGATCAGAACTACTGAAATACCTATAATAATAGGAAAAGCCGAAACCAAATATAGTGCTCCATAACCCTGCAGGAGGAAGAACATTTTCAGTTTAAAGCTCTTCAAGGTTAACCATCAATTATAACGACAGTAATATATACTATCTAAAAACAGAAGAAACGGAAAAGTACTCAGAATAATTGAAGGTTAAATTACTTTTTTACTCCAAATTTTAATTACTTACAATGACAAAATAATTAATTTAAATAGAGAGACGCTTTTTAATTGTAACAATCTTTTGTATTAAATTATTTAAAATGTAAGCAATAGCATGTTTCTATATAAAAAATGAGATTATCAGTTTAATCTTTGTTCTTTTCGTAATGGTGATGTGAGAATACCCAAGCAAGATTTTGGTGTTATTATGTTTAGATTTAAGATTTGCGAAGGCTCTATGCGCTTATTGTATCAGCAAACTCGGCATAATCCTCATCAAAACAGGTTTATAATAAAAAGAAAAAGGAGCATAACGGTATCTTAGCCATTATTATAAGAACTCCTTAGTTTGTTCCAAACACGTAGCAAAATATAAAGCATATGTTGTTGGCTTCCATGACCCAAGGTTGACTTTGGAATCCATTTGGGTGAATGATTAAACAACTACTATAATATAGAATTAGAAGAGAGTTTGGTGTAACACACGAAGTGTAATCAATCCACACAACTACATATTTATTCTAAGTACATTATTAAAGAGGCATCAGCAAATGAATAATGAGTAATAATAGCTAATACTAATCAATATGCACGTGCTTTAAATCTAACTAACCATCTGTGATTCTAAATCATCTAATTCCAACACAAACAATAGCATGGTGTACACAAATCGGTTTTGTCGGATTTGACTAAACCGGTTACCCAAATGAATAAAAGTATATTGCTTGGGGTTGGGTCCGATTTGCATAATTTCCTATCAGACTCAGACCAAGCCAAATTGATCAATAATGGGTTAGGTCAGGTCAATTTTTTTGGTCCAAAAGGTACCAAAATAAACGTCTTTTAAAATTGTAAATTATTAATAAATAAATACAACAAATATATAAATTATAATTTTAAAAAATAAGCTGCCATGTAATTGAGTTCCCAACTTTAGAATTAACAACCTACTGCCCGAACCAAAGGACATCAGGTTTGAGCAAGTTGGGTTAGTCTATAGTTGAACAACAAATTTTGGGTCAAGGTGTTTTTGGTTGATTCAGTTACCGGAACCGTAAACACCTTTAAACAATAGTTTGTTTCTATGTAGAAATTGTGGAGATACAAACTACAAATAATCTAGGGATTTCATATAAGTTTATATTACAATTTTTATGCAGTCTAACTAAATTTAAGTTTTCAACCAATCAAAGACCATACTAGGTATCACTTTTAAGATACTTATTACAATGATTAACAAATTTACAATACTTCGATTCCTTATATAAGAAACAAAAATAACTAATTCATCAAAACCAACAAAAGTTCGTAAGCTAGTTAATCTTAAATAATAATGTCAAAATTTAAATTTTATTCTAAAAATACCAATAAAATTAAAATTTTTAAGTTGTGGTAAAATGTAATGACGCTGCACATAATTCAAAAAAATACTTTTTCCACCAACAAGTATCGTTAATAGTTCAATAAATGCATCATTTGCAAAAGAAAATGAGTGGGTAAGTTTCACAATAAATTAAGAGTGTAAAAGAGAATTGACAATTAATAGATACCAAAGTAAGTCCATCTTTTGTAATTAGGACCAAAATATGGACTCATTTGTTTCTTATATTTGCTTTGGATGACCGTGAAAAAAGTCTTTATATTGTTAGTGCATAGACTGTTCACTATAAGCATATGGTTGCACCAAATTCCTTAATTATATTATTGGCATCATAAGGCCGGTTAGGAACTGACCACTGCTGGAGGCACTTCTGTGTCATCGTCAACATTTATCTCTTCAATTTCAGCAGCAGCTGAATCCCAATCCATGTTTAGTTTCTTTGCAGCCACTTCAGGATCGATTCCAGTGTCAGTGGCTTTCGCATAGAGAGATTTCCCAGGCTTTTTCTTTGGTGCTTCATCCTATACATTTTTGAAAGTAAATTAAAAATAGAAGTAATTGTAAAAATGTTCAGATTAAATGAAATATTATATCACAATCAGCAAATGCATCTGATGGTTTGAATCTAGTACATTGTATCAGAGGAAACGAATATCCGGTACTAAACAATTAATTCAACAAAAAGGTGACAAACATGAAGTTTAAATTTGGTATTACGTAAGTGTATGAACCCTCTAAGTAATTTAACCTCAAAAATCAAATATATCAAACATATATAAGAGAAGCAGCAAGGTAGCCAGAAAGCATTTGTTTACCATATCAATAATTTCTGAAAATATCAAGGCAATTAACATGTACTTGACATTCGTCATTACACAAGGAACATAGTCCAAAAAAGAGATCACAAAAGCTCTCACCATTCCCTTGGCAAAGCATAGTGCATGTATGCATCAATATTCAACACTAGGATAGGAAAAGAGTTGGAAGAAATCACAAACACGCTGACCCTTTGCAAAGGATAGTGCAAGCAGACAAATTAAAACTTCATAAAGAATGGACAGGTTACAAACAGTAGTAAGAAACATTAACATGAAGATAATACATTTAATTCTCTTTCATTTTATTCACAAGAGGAATTTGTGGTTCAAGAACAAAATAGAACTGCAACAAATGAAAAGAAAAGGTTGTATTACCACTGATAAAATTCATGTCAGAAAAAAAAAAGAAGATAAAAAAGACACAGGACAATAATTCATAAACAATGTATTCACTTTAAAAAATATAGTGATAGGGAAATAGAGAGAGATCTAAATCACAGAATTCAAGCTAAGTGAAAGAAATGGAGAAATGTTTTAAGAAGTACAAACGTACAAAAAAGGTCTTGATATTAAGGAAATTTTCACTCCTTAGTCACGAAACCCACAATACCTAAAGTTACTGAATGTTCAGCAGTAAAGAGTCAACAATGCATAAACTAAGAGTTGTAAAGATGCATATACCATGTTGGATAAGTGGTCTACAAGACACAATCAAGAATGAATCCATTGCATAGAAAGATTAGCACCCATCAAGGAAAAAATAATACGTTCTTCAAGTGGTTGATAGGAAACAGAATAGCAATGCTAAAAAGAAAATAATGTTGAGCATACTAAATTAAAAATATATAAAAGGTGAAAACCTTTGTTGCAAAATGCACGATAGAAAACAAACAAATAACAGAAATGATGAAACCCTTTTCTGAGGATGAACCAACTTCTTCACTCAGTTCCACCAAATATTCCTTCTAACAAATTCACTTATTTTCCCTCTAGACATCCACCTTCTCTCAATATAGAGTTCTTTTGCTTCAATCGCCACTTGCCACCTCTTTTCCGTTATATGCTCCCTTACCACTTCTCTTTATTTGTTAGCTCCTAACTGCAGACTCAATAATAGATACCAGGCAGAAGTCTGAAAAATATTACAGTTTCAAATGTAGGTTATGGGTTCAGACAACTCTCCAAGTATAAACCCTCATTGGCACCACTTATTTTGCAACTCTCGTTTCTGAATTCTCTATTTGCATCTTGAATTTCCCATTTCTTAATACCTATGTGTTTTGTGCATTACCAAGAAGGAGGAGTGACTAAATTTCCCTAAAACAACCAAGACTCTCAAATAAGGTAAATACTAAAATTGATATCGAGGTTATAAAGCCATATATAAAACCAAAGGTTGTATATGAAGAACCTTTTCCAATTGGATTAGAGTTCAAATCTATCTTAAAATCCAATTACTTTTTTGATCCATTTCACAGGTCAATAAAAATATACAAAAAAAAAGAACATGAAACAAACAACACAATAAAATGGACAAGTAAAGATCAAACTCTATAAAGTATAAACACAAAGCAATCAAATATTCAAATTCAAATCCAATCATATTCAAGACATATGCAAGATGAAGCATAGATTATCAAATGATCAAATTAAATCATACCTCTAAATTAGGCCATGAAGCCAATTCCTCAGCAAGCACCTGGAGGGCAGCTCTATTCTTTGGAATCTTTCCTTCATTGACCTGGTAAATGCAAAGTCATTATTTTTTTCCCTGAAATCAGTAATTGACTTAGACAATTACACAAGATATCATCTTAGAAAATAAATGCTGATTACTCTCTCATTCTTAACATTTTGGCTTTAGAAACATACAACAGGCAACTAAAATTTAGGAAAAGACGTGAACAGAAGTTAACGACTCTAGCAGTACTTTTTTTTAAATACATAATAGTAAAATTTTGATTTTCAATTGACAGGACACTCAGCCCAGTCTGCATTAGAATAGCCTACTCTTTTGTGCTCATTGTCTCAAAAAGAATCCCATGAGATGGGGTTCCCTTAAAATACTTTAAGATGCACAGCACTGCATTCCATGATAACTTCGTAGAGATGACATGAACTGACTAACATGCTGGCAGAAATGTCCAGACATGTCACAGTAATATAATTAATAATCCATGAAAACCATGCTCACAGTCCACTCCACAAACCAGAAAATAACTAAAATGACCAGATCAAATTAGAGCATTACCTAGGTCATGTGTTTGTAAAGGTTTGTTTGTGTGTGTGCGTACATGCTGAAAAGGTAAAGAAAAGGGGGGAAAATTGAGGGAATATTTCTTAGATAGTTATAGTCTTTATATTTATTAAATAAGGATAGATATACAATATAATGGAGTACCCTCCATGTATCCCATGCATAGTAAAGTATACTTAATTTTAAACAGGTTGGATCCTAATAGGTTTTGAAAACCCAGATCAGTATCCTAAAAGCAACTAGATGTTCAGTCCAAACAAGATTTGAAGAATCTGCATAGCTTTCGCCATTTCAAGAACATTTCTGAAAGTCAAGATTATAGAAGAAAAACTCACTTCTTCCAAAGCATCAACTAGATCCTCTCTTGTTGGGCCTTCAGAATATTCAATACCAAGTAATCTTCTTCTCTCAACTTCTCTGGGGTCCTCAATCATTACGGTTAATTTGACCTGGAAATAGGATAGAAAAAGACTCACTGGATCTTCACAGGCAAAGACTATGTGATTGGTAAACCCAGTAGCATAGCAAGCAAGAATAGGGTATAAAAAGCAAAACAAATAAGTTCATTTTTGCAATCTTTGGATAATTTCTGGCCTTTCCGCCACCCCCAAACAAAACGCACACACTTATTTCTGCTCCTCCATCACATCTGAAATCTAAAGACAGAAATGGTCCTACGACAATTCTATTCTTAGTTATTTTACTCAGACATTCCAAATTACCACCTTTCACTTTTCAATATCCCTTTAAGAATGAAGCTTAAATAGAAATATTTAAGGATAAGGAAATCCTCAGTACCTGCCAATACAAGCACTCTATACAAGTGTTATTTCCACTCCAACATTTCACACTTGACAATTATCTCTCTCCCTGCACACTATCAGTATCCCTCTATCCCACAAGGTCATCGGTATCTTATGATTACACTGATATTGATTAGTAAAGCAAAATGACATTAACAAAAAAAAAAAGTACCTCACCGAAGAGCATGTCCCGGTTTTTCCTGAGAAGCTCCAAAACCTTGAGGTGAGTAGGAAAATACAATAAGAAACCAGAGAAAAAAAAAAAAACATGCAAAATTTACGAAAAATAGAGATACCCTTTTGATTTGGGCAACGTATTGAAGGTCCTGAGGAGTTGGTTCGGCGTCATCGGCGTCATCTTCGTCTTCGTCGTCGTCGTCACGTTGCTGATCCTGAAGAGAAGAGAGACGCAGGTCGGTGTCTTTGTTCCCCACGGAGGGAACAAGGGAAAGGATTGGGCGACGGCGGAGGCTGGTGAAGGGTACTCCATTGGGAAAGAGAGAGTGGGTGGCGGTGTGGCGGTGGAGGGTGGGAAGGGAAGGAGGTGGTGGCAGTGTGAGTGACCATGCCATTATCCTATCATGTGTTGTGTTGTGTTGTGTTTCTGGCTGTGGTGACACTGCCACCAAATTCTATTGAAACACACCTTTAATCACACAGTATTAAAATATTATTACACTTTCTATGCTTGTAGTTTTATATTGGATAAATATTTATTTCATGCAATTAAAATTTATAGTAAATGAATACATTTAACAGTTAAATATATCTTCGATTTGATAAATAATTTCTATTTTGACACGAGGTTATTTGTAATTATTGCTACTTTTTTAAATATTAAATTTTAATTTAAAACTAAAGAGGAAAATTATATATTATATATTAAAGGAGATAATAGACTAAGAAAAACAGCTAAAGTCACTTTTGTTTTGGAAAAAGCATAAAGAAATTTTTTCATAAATTAATTCTAACCATTTACGAAAACAATAAATTAACTTAAAAAATCCTTTTTAATGTTTTCTAAAAACATTAAAGAATATACAACAAATAAAGACATTATTTAAATATTACAAGGAAAAATCTAAAAAATAGAATATGTAAATAAATACTTTTCATCAAGCGAAAGATTTACAAAGATACAAGTCTATTCTTAAGAAGGGAAATCTCATGTAATTTGTGTTGTAATTTTATATCGTTAGTTAATTGCATAACTAGACTTCTATTAAATACTTGACTAAGACATTTGAGAATTGTGCATAGATATTTTTTTTTTTTTTGTTTTTATGAAAGTTGTACCAAATGTTTAGTCTCTTAGTTGACATTTCTATTTTCCTCCACTTATTATGCTTAAAGTATAGTACTAAATATTATTTCTGGAACTGAAAATACCAAAAATAGCACAGAATAATGACACTAAAATATGTACGTTAATATTGAAAACTTAGTTGGAATATGAGTTAGCTCCTACTAAAGTCTGCCCAATTTAAAAGTGCATATCTTTCTTTTATAAGAGTGGTTTATTTAGCTTTGTTTCTTCTCTTAAATGAATTTCTGAAGAATATCATTGGAAGTCATTGTAGAGTCGACAATTTGGTATTCTTGTAAAGACTCAATTTACTCTCTCTCAATAATTTGCTTGTTTTATATGAACATACTTTATATAAAAAAGTATTAGTTCATCAAATTTCGTATTATTTCTTTTGGTTAAATTTATAAGATATCTTATGATAACAATAATGATAGGCAAAGAGGAGAGTATAATTAATTGTAATGTTAAAGATAAGATTGTTTTAATCATATTGTGAATGATCAAATCGTTTCTACTTGGGTTTCAACATTTTTTCAACTCTTTTTTCTATTCTCATCTATCTATAATTACTTTTGTTTAATTAGCTACAGTTACATGCCAAATTCTTACTTTGTATTAAAAAATGTTGTATCTCTTGACGACACCGTACACTTGTTTTTGTCCATCATTTCTTACTTCGATTATTTGCCTCATTATTTTTATTTTTATATTGGTAGAATGGACGAAATGTAATTACATTTGAATCAATTGTGTGGTATTGTAAATGCAAATATTAAAAAGTTTCAAGTTAATCACATGAAAACAAAGAAAATCCTATTGTCTTAAATTATTGACTCTTTAGACACAATACTGAGAGGAAGAGAAAAAAAATGCATTATTCTATATGTGCGTAAACGTAATGACAAAACATTACATAATAAAAAACTCGACTCTCGTGTAACTTACTTATAAATCAAATTAACAAAATGTAAATTAAACTAATTAACTATGATAAATCATAGTTAATCACAATAGACCCTTCTCAAGGTTGATAAAGATACTATTAATGGTCATCTCAGAAATAATATTGAGAAAATTTGTTTTGAATAAAGTTATGGTAAAAACATCTACAAAGGTGATTTTTCTGTCATGAGTTAGCTTGAGAATTCTTTTTATAACTTTTTTTTTTCTAATAAAATAATGCAAATCAATCTTCATGTACTTTATTCTTTTATTGATGTTCATGCCTATAGAAGGTTGATTGGAAGACTTATGTATCTTACTAATACTCGACGTGACATAACATTTTTTGTTTACCAACTTTCTCAGTTTCTTGATAAGCCTACAATTGCTCACTATAATGCAACAATTAGAATTCTCAAGTATATTAAAAGACCTCCAAGTCTTGGCTTATTTTTCTCTTCCAACAGTTCTGCCCATCTAAAAGCCTTTTGTGATAGTGATTGGGATACTTGTAGTGATTTAAGACAATCAGTGACCAATTTTAGTGTGTATCTTGGAAATTTCCTTATATTATGGAAATCAAAGAAGTAAGGAACAATATAAAAGAGTTCCTGTGAAGCTGAATACAGGGCAATGACCACTGTTACATGTGAAATTCAATGGCTAGTTTATTTTCTTCAAGATTTGAAAGTTCCTTTTGAGCAACCATCTCTTTTATATTGTGAGAATGAGCCACCAAGATACATTGCAACAAATCCAGTGTTTCATGAACGTACGAAACATATAAAAATAGAGCGTCACATTGTTAGAGAAAAATTGAAGAAGGGTCTCATCCATTTGCTTCCCATTTCTATCACAGAGCAACTAGCAGACATTTATACCAAAGCCTTAGGTCTTCAGTCTTTCAAGAATATTTGTTCCAAGTTGGGTCTCATCAATATTTTCTCCCCAACTTGTGGGGAGGTTTCAGAAGATATGGATACAAAGCTTTCAGAAGGAAACTAATATTAATTCTGTGATTTTGTCTTTGTGACATGATCAAATTGTTAGAAGGAAAGAAATATTAATCATTTGATTTTGTCTTTATGGCAAAAATTGAATTATCATTAATTCTGTTTATTTTTTATTTTATGACAATATTAAGTCGTAATATTTTTATTTATTTTCTTTCTTTAGCTGTACCTAGAATGGGTACATTATTTGTATATATTCATCTTTTGTCTTTTATCGATACAATAGAAACAGAGAAAATATTTTTATTCTCATATCTTTTGTTCATTTTTGTTCATCTCTTTATTTTCATAATAGTATTATGTCTCAATAGAATACTTGCTGACTATGTTTTGCTTTTTGGATTTACATAAGATTAAAGAATTACTCAAAAAATGCAGAATCCAGTAGTAGATTTTACTGTTTTTTAAACTTTCACAAGATTAAAGAGTTGTCCAACAAATGCAGAATCAAGTAGTAGATTTTTTACTATTTAGACAAAATCTATGGTCAATATCAACACAAGCATGTGACTAGATATCAAAATTTACTTTTAAAAGAATGTCTTGTCTACCAGTGTGTTTGAGGTACCTAAGCAAAGTATTAACAACATTCATATAATTAATATAAGGATGCGAGATAAAATGACTAAGTTTATGGACAATGAAACATATGTAACACCTATATGTAGTTAAGTATGAAAACGTTCCTACAAGTCTCTAGTATTGCCCAGCATCGACTAACTTAGCTACATTAAGTTTTAAATTCAGATCCATTGAAATAGCTGAAGGTTTGTATCCAAGCATACCACAATCTTTCAATGAAGACAAAACAATATCTTTGACACCTAAATATTTCTTCTTTAGACCTAGATAATACGAATCCAAGAAAAAAAAATTAAGATGCCAAGATCTCTTAACCTAAAATGTTGATGAACAAGAATTTTAGTAGACAAAGAATAATTAGATTTAGATTGTTTATAATTATTGACAAAGCAAAGTATCACTAAATTTGGTAAAACAACTTCCTGAAGCTTGTTTGGAGGCTAAATATAGATTTATTAAGTTTACAAACAAGAGGAGCAGTAGAATTGTTTATAACAGTGTGCATGTAATCCTAACGATACTTCATATAGATATCTTCTTTAAGATTATTGTTTAGAAAAGCCTTATTAACAATACCAAATGTTTGGAAGCAGTTAAGGATAGGAGAAGTTTGAGAATAGTGATCTTGTCAATAAGGAAAAAAGTTTCCTTTAAGTCAAAGTCATATTGTTGGACAATTTCTCTAGTAATAAGTGTAGCTTTGTGTTTAGCAACAATACCATTAGAATTAAACTTAAGCTTAAAAATTAACTTACAACTAATAGGATTTTTTTGGGAGGAAAAGGAACAATATTCCAGGTTTTATTAACATTTAGAATAGTTAACTCATTAGAAATAACTTGCTATCAAGGTACAAATTTGATAGCCTAAGAATAAGTTTGAGGTTCAAATTGTTTATAAATTTGGTAGATGTAATGCTTATGAGAATTAGACAAGGTAGAGTAGTTTAGATAACTTTGTATAGGATGGTTTGTAGTGGAAGAATGAGTGACATTATAACGGTGATAATCAGTAAGATATTTGGGAGAATTGGTAACCTTATTGGAACGTCTAACAACATTTTGATTATTTTGTTGAAAATTAGTACAGGAAGAAACAATAGAAGGTAGTTTTAAATTATGTAATATTATCAGAAAAAGTATAATGATAGCAATTGGAAAAACAAAGGAGTTTGTAATCTTGATTTGATTAGAATTTTTATAAGGAAAGATATGCTAAAAAAAATTGAGATCTCTAGAAATAAAGATCTGGTTGGAAGAAATATCAAGAAACATATAACTCTTGTATCCTCTGGGATAATTCAGAAAAATAGCAATAGTGACCTTAGGAATAAATTTGTGCCTACTAAATAACAAGGTAGAAGCATAACTTAAAAACCTAAAACTTTAAAATCAACATAGTTAGATATCTTATTTATCATATAAAATTTCAAAAGGAAACTTTGAGTTTAGCATTAAGCTAGGAGTTCTATTAATGAGAAACATAATAATTTTAACACATTCATCCCAAAATTTCAAAATAACATTAGAATGAAACATTAAAACTCTAACAATATTAAGAATATACAAATACTTCCTTTCAACTACACCATTTTGTTGAAGTCGTTCAACATAAGAATATTGATGAATGATACTTTTTTAGAGAACAAATCAATGAAAGCAAGTTCTTTAGTATTTTCATATCTAAAAAGTTTAACATTCTTATGAAATTGAGTTTCAATATATGACAAGAATTGAGGTTTAACATTTTAGTAGGAAAACATAGGTGAATCTGAATCTGATCTTATCCTCAACTAGAGTTAAAATTATTTGAAGTCTTCGTAAGTATTTTTCCTAAAAGAAATCCAAATATCAACATGTAACAAATAAAACATATTTGTTCTAAAATGATTTAGGTTAGTAAAGATAATCTATTTTGTCTAGTTAATTGACAAGTGCTACAATATGAAAATGAGAAGCAACAGACATAACTTTATTTACAATTAAATTGTAAACATTGAGAGAAACATGACCTAATCGTTATGTCAAACACCACAGGAAATAAGATTATACGAATTAGAAGTAAAAGAGGAAACAAAAAAATTCAAGAAAAAGTAACCCATCATCCTGATTGTTAGCACCAAGGCTTAGCATGTGAAGCTGATGAAGAATGCCTCATGAAGAATCTGTTGGAACCAACCTGGACCAGAATTGTTCAAGTGAAGACTTTGTGCCAACATGAAGATAGTTGGGTGATTAGGTCTTGGTCCTTAGTTGGATTTATGTGTTGGTGATTGGCTTAGTCCTTAA